>Ga0207433_10000449_pt1 | contig 95309 bp, 120 predicted proteins | sample YelNatPaOPGAMG01_FD_187559 | JGI IMG/M metagenome (GOLD analysis project Ga0207433, IMG submission 187559) | Hot spring thermophilic microbial communities from Obsidian Pool, Yellowstone National Park, USA - OP-RAMG-01 (SPAdes) (version 3) | ecosystem: Environmental > Aquatic > Thermal springs...
TGTTGCGCTAGTTTCGGGCTACTTGTTACATCTAGCTGCTGATTCTTTGAATGTTTCTGGAATAAGATGGTTCTGGAAATCTGGCCATGTAAAATGGAAAATAAAAACAGGCAGCCTTTCTGAACAATTGTTCTTTGTTATATTGCTCGTAGTTACTATTTACATAATCGTTGGCCGCCAGGGCCTCCAGGAAATCACTGCTTTTGTCTCAAGGATAAAACCTTAAATCTAAATAAAGATTTAAATATTATTATTGTTATCTTTTCGCGAGGGCCCGTCGTATATTGGTATTATACCCGCCTGGCTTGCGGGAGAGCCGGGTTCGAATCCCGGCGGGTCCATTTACCATTAAAGACAAGTTAAAATTGCACAAAAGTAAAGAAAAGATTATAAAGCCCCATGCATTTGTTTTTCTTTGTAGAGGTTCCAAAGCTAAAATGAAAATAGGAGTCATAGGAGACACACACGATAATGTTACGAATGTCAAAAAAGCGGTCCAACTATTCAAAAGAAAAAAAGTGAACTTTGTTATTCATACTGGAGATATTGTATCACCGCAAACTGCAGCACTTTTCAAAGGACTCAATCCTATATTTGTTCAAGGAAATTGTGACGGTGATGCCGAAAAACTAAAAGAAAAAGTATCTGAAATAGGAGGCAAAATCTTTCTGGGAGGCTTTGGAGAGCTAGAAATTGGGGGCAAGAAATTCGCCATAACTCACAAACCGACAGTTATAGAAACCATCCTTGGAGCAAAATATGATTTTATTATTTATGGGCACACTCACGAGAAAAAAATAGAAAAAATAGGCAAGGTTGTTCTAATTAATCCGGGCAGCCACTATCTAGGCGACCCCAAAAAAGAAAATTGTGTTGTTATAATAGATCTCGCCAAAAACTTGATAGACGTAGTCAAAATTTAAGAAATATCAAAAAGTTAAAAAGAGGCAAAATGAAATCAGACAAGAAAGAGAAAGAAACTGACAAAAAAATAGAAATTGAAGATCCGGAATCTCTAGAAACGAAATACGAAGATAAAGAAACAATAAAAGCAATAAGCCGTTACATTGGTTAAATTCTAAAATTTCAAAATGTCAGAAGAGTGTATCTTTTGCAAAATTGTAAAAGGAGAAATTCCTTGCTACAAAGTTTATGAAGATCCAAAATTCGTAGCATTTTTGGACATAAATCCTATAAACAAAGGGCATACACTGATTATTCCAAAAAAACATTTCGAAACAATATTAGACATAGAAAAAGAACAGTTTGGGGAAATAATGAAACTGACAAAAAAACTAAGCGAGGCGATAATAAAAGCAATAAAGGCAGACGGTTTTGAAATTTGTATTAATAACAAAAAAGCTGCTGGACAACTAGTCCCGCATCTTCATGTTCATATAATGCCGCGTTTCAAAAATGATGGTCTGAAATTTGACTGGCCAACAAAAAAATTTTCCCAAGTTGAAATGCAAAATATAGCTAATAAAATAAAGAATTCTTTATAAACTTTCAAACCAATAAACAAGTATGGAACTGAAAGCAAGAGAATATCAACTAAGCATTTTCGAAACGGCCAAGAAACATAATACTTTAGTTGTACTGCCTACAGGACTAGGAAAAACGCTCATTGCACTAATGTTGGCAAAAGAAAGACTCGAGAAATTTCCGGAATCAAAAGTAGTTTTTCTTGCTCCGACAAGGCCATTGACAGAACAACACTATAACTATTTCAAAAAACATCTCCAAGATTATGAGCAACATATCTTTACTGGCAAAATTAATCCAAAAAAACGCCAGGAATTATGGCAAAAATCTAGGATTATTTTTTCAACTCCCCAATGCATAGAAAATGATTTGAAAAATGAGCTGATTGACTTGGAAGAAGTTTCTTTGCTTATCGAAGATGAGTGCCATAGGTGTTTAAAGAATTATAGCTATGTTTATGTTGCCCAAGAATACTTGAAACAAGCAAAAAATTCAAGGTTGTTAGGGCTAACCGCTTCGCCTGGAAGTGACGCGGCAGTTATTAAAGAAATCTGCAAAAACCTGGGCATCAATGCAGTAGAAATCAGAACTCGTGAAAGTAAGGACGTCAAGCCTTATCTCCAGAAACTAGAGCGAGAAATAATAAAAGTCGAACTGACAAATGAAATGAAGGAAATTCTCGCACTATTGAAAATAATTTATGATAAAAAGATCGAAGAACTACAAAACAGAAAACTTTTGTTTGGGAAGGCAACCAAAAAGAACTTGTTAGAGCTACAACAAAAACTTGTAAGAATGCTTTCTACTGGGAACCGTCATTTCAATATAATGCGGGGCATGAGCGTGTGTGCTCAGGCAATTAAACTTCAACATGCTCTGGAGATGTTAGAAACGCAGGGAGTTGAGCAGTGCTACAGTTATTTTAATGATCTTTTCGAGCAAGCCAAGCAAAGCAAAAGCAAGGCCGTCAAACAACTTGTAAATGCTAAAGAATTTGGAGAGGCTTACATAGGCCTAACAAAGCTTTTTCAGAAGAACATAGAACACCCAAAGTTAGCCAAGTTAAAAGAAATAATGTTGGAGGAAATAAAAAACAAGCCAGAGCTTCGGGCAATAATATTTTCCCAGTATCGTGAAACAGTAAATAAAATAAATGAAATTCTCACTGCAATGAACATCAAAGCAAAAACTTTCATTGGCCAAGCCAAGAGAAAAACCGATGGCTTAACACAAATAGAACAACAAGCTATACTGCGTGAATTTTCGCAAGGCAGAATTAATGCACTTGTTTCTACCAGCATCGGCGAAGAAGGCTTAGATTTGCCAGAAGTCGACCTAGTAGTTTTCTACGAGCCCATTCCTAGTGCAATAAGAAAGATTCAAAGACAAGGAAGAACAGCTAGACTAAAGCCAGGCAAACTCATAATCCTAGTAACAAAAGGAACAAGAGATGAAAGCAATTACTGGGCTTCTCATCACAAGGAGAAAAAAATGTACAAAGTTCTAGAGAAAATACAAAACGATTTCAAGAAAAACGATATTGCGCAAAAAAAGCTGGATTCTTTTTGAATTCTTTTTGAAAAGACTTTTAAATTCATCATGCTTTAAATTTACATGGAAAGTACAAAAAAAGAGGCAAAAATAAGCAAGGGAACAATTCAATTTGTCAAAAAAAGAGATGGCTCAATAGTTTCTTTTAATGCTTCTAAAATAGAAAAAGCCATTCTTAAAGCAATGAAAGCCCTGGACATGCCAAACGAAAAAATAGCTAAGCAATTTACACAACAAGTCGTTAATAATTTGAACAAAAACATCGACAAATTTGAAAGGGGAGTTCCAACAATAGAACAAATTCAAGATACAGTAGAACAAGTTCTAGAAAAAAATTATGAACGCTTGTTCAAGGTTTACTCCTTGTACCGCCGCTCTAGGCACATTGCCCGAGAAATAAGACAATTTTTCAAAATTAAAGACGACTTGAAATTCAGTGCAAATGCATTGAAAGTTCTTGAAGAGCGCTACTTGTTAAAAGACGAAACCGGCAAAATAATAGAAACTCCAACAGAAATGTTTAGAAGAGTTGCTAGAGCAATAGCCTCTGTAGACACCCAATACAATAAAAATCCAGAGCAAGTGAAAAAGACCGAAATCGATTTCTTCGAAATGATGAAAAATCTAGAGTTTTTGCCGAACTCGCCAACTTTATTCAATGCAGGCACACCAAATCAAATGCTAAATGCTTGTTTTGTGCTGCCAGTTGAGGACAGTTTAGATTCTATTTTTACAACTTTGGGAAATATGGCAAAAGTGCAACAACTAGGCGGCGGAACGGGCTTCAGTTTCTCAAAACTTAGACCAAAAGGAGACATTGTAAAAAGTACTAAAGGTATTGCAAGCGGCCCAGTTTCTTTTATAAAAATTTATGATATGGCCACAGAAGTTATTAAACAAGGCGGCAAAAGGCGAGGAGCAAATATGGCTATATTGCATTGCAGCCATCCCGACATTGAAGAGTTTAGTACTACAAAACAAAGCATAAAACAGCTTAGTAACTTTAACATTAGTATTGCCGCAACAGATGAATTTATGGGCGCTGTCTTGAAAAATAAAACTTTTCCTTTAATAAATCCGCGAACAAAAAAAATTGTTAGAAAAATCAACGCAAAAGAACTTTTTGATAAAATAGCCAAAGCTGCTTGGCAAAGTGGAGATCCTGGTCTTATTTTCATTGATGAAATCAACAGAAAACAGCCAACGCCAATGATAGGAAAAATTGACGCAGTGAATCCTTGCGGCGAACAACCATTGTTGCCCTTCGAATCCTGTAACTTAGGATCAATAAACTTAAGCAAGTTCGTAGCAAATAACAAAATTGATTGGCATCGGTTGAAAAAAACAGTCCATCGGGCAGTTCACTTTCTCGATAATGTTATTGATGCAAACAACTTTCCTTTGTTAGAAATAGAAAAAATGACAAAAGCAAATAGAAAAATTGGACTGGGAGTTATGGGATTCGCTGATGCTTTGATAAAGCTAAGAGTGCCTTACAATTCTAATGATGCTCTAAAACTAGCAGAAAGAATAATGGCCTTTATTTCAAAAGAAGCGCGAAGGGCAAGCATTGCACTAGCAAGAGAACGAGGGAACTTTCCTAATTTCGAAAAGAGTATTTGGAAAGGCAAAGTTCCTTGCCTGAGAAATGCCACTTGTACAACAATTGCACCGACTGGTTCAATTTCAATCATTGCTGGCTGCAGTTCAGGAATCGAGCCATTGTTTGCCCTGGCCTATGTTCGAGAGATCATGGAGAAAAAACGTTTTGTTGAAATAAATCATGACTTCCAAATGGAACTTATCAAAAAAGATCTTTACACAGACGAGCTCATTAGAAAAATAGCTTCTACAGGCTCGATACAAAAAACTATGCTGCCCAAAGAAATGAAAAGAGTTTATGTCACTGCCCTAGATATCGCACCAGAATGGCACGTCAAAATGCAGGCGGCATTTCAAAAGCATACTGACAATGCAGTAAGCAAAACAGTAAATTTGCCCGAAAATGCGAAGCCAGATGAAATTAAAAAAATCTTTATGCTGGCATGGAAGCTTAAATGCAAAGGAATTACTGTTTATAGATACGGAAGCAAGCCCGAGCAAGTGCTCTACTTAGGCAAAGGCAAAAAACTTACAAAAGCCGAACTACATTACAGCGGTGGCTCTGCCTGCATGGAATGTTCAATTTAATGCAAAAATGTCAATTTATCTTTACACTGGAGAAGGAGCGGGAAAAACAACAAATGCCCTCGGCCTTGCCTTGAGAAGCCTTGGCCACAAACACAAAGTAATTATAATTCAATTCCTGAAATGGTGGAAAAACACCGGCGAATACAAATTTCCAAAACAATTTAACTTAAAAAACTATTACAAAATTTATCAGTTCGGCCGCAAAGGATGGCATGGTTTCAAAAATCTAACAAGAGAAGACAAACTACTTGCAGAAAAAGCCCTGGAATTTACAAAAAAGATAGTAAAAAAGGAAAAGCCAAATTTATTGATCCTTGATGAAATAAACCTTGCAATAGCACTCAAACTCGTAAATGAAAAAGAAGCCATAGCAACAATAAAACAAATTCAAAAATCAAACAAAAAAATCGACATAGTTCTTACTGGCAGGCATGCAACGAAAGGCTTAATCCAGCTTTCAGATTATGTCAATAAGATTTCTGTAATAAAAATGCCCAAAAAACCAGAAGCCAAAAAGGGCATCCAATACTAAAATACAACATAAAACTAAGAGAATAAAACTAAAAGAACATTAAAGAAGACTCATAACTCCTTTTTGTGCAATTGCTAAAGCAGCAATTAGAAAAATTATAGGGCTAATCCCAAAAAATAGAGAAAGAAACAAAACTAAAGCAACAATAATGTCAATAATGCTCGCAAGGCAAAACGTAAGGAGAAAGGGCAAAGATTTTACCGACAAAATTATTACCAGCAAGAGAATCAGCCAGCCCCAGATGTACGTATTCAATGCCATAAGGAATAAAATTATAGCTACAAACAAGTCAAACACGCCCAATATTTTAACAAGCATAAATATTAAAAGCGGAACTTCTTTTAAAACCTTATGATTATAGTTGACAAAAGAGAAAAAAATTCAATGGTTATTTCAGAGCTTATCGAAAGAAAACAGGAAATAAAACTTGAACATCTTGCTGTTGCAGATTATATTGTTGGCAATGTCGCTATAGAAAGAAAAACATTGCCAGACTTTGTTTCTAGCATGCTAAACAAAAGACTTCTACGACAACTCGAAGAATTGAAACAATATCCCAAAGCTTTGCTCATTATAGAGGGTATTGATGATCACCCATTGTATGAATTTGGCAAGATAAATCCTAACGCAATTCGCGGGATGATGTTATCAATTGTGTTGGAATTCAACATTCCGATAATTTTAACGAAAAATTCTGAAGACACCGCAGAATTTTTAATCCTGTTGGATAAAAGGCAGCAAAGGGGCGAGAAAGAAATTTCATTGAAAGCAAAGAAAAAAGCCTACAATCTAGCGCAGCAGCAGCAATTCATTCTAGAATCTTTTCCTGGCATAGGACCAGCGACAGCAAAAATGCTTTTGAAAAAATTCAAAACAATTAAGGCAATAATCAATGCCAAAGACAAACAACTCGAAAAAGCCAAGCTCAATAAAAAGAAAATAGAAATCATGAAAAAGATTATTAATGCAAAATATATTCCTTGATTTTCTCGTAAATCGGACCTTTTTCTGTAAGGGTTGATTTCATCAGAACAAATTTCTCAACGCCAAACTCAACGGGTTTGACCTTTATCTCTTTCAATTTTTTAATAAACTCTTCCTTATTCTTAATAAATTTGATTCTGGCCAAGGTTATGTGACTTTCAAAGGCCCTGTCACTATGAAATTTCTCTTTTTCAAGAGCCATATCAATCAAATGATGCAATTCTTTGACTTTTTCACTGGGCTCCATCGAAACCCAAACAACCCTAACAAAACTCTGAGAAGGAAAAACCCCTAATTGGCCAAGACTTGCTTTAAATTTTTCAAACTTGACATTGCTCAAAGCTCCCTTAACTTTATTAACTTGAAAATCACTAAGCTCCCCAAGGAATTTCAAAGTTAAATGTAAATTTTCTTGCTCAACTAATTTCATTTTTGATTCTGGAAGCAAGGCCTGTATTCTAACCAGTTCTTCTTGAACATCCTTTGGCAATTCAATAGCCAGAAAACATCTCATTTTATTTCAGTGCAATTTCATTTTTGCACTTACTGTTTTTATTTTATGATCCATTTCAGCTTTGCTCAAGCCAAGCAAAATTCCGCAACCAACCAGGGCCAAAATTCCTACAATAATAAACACGGGCTCAAAGCCGAACTTCGAGGCAAGTTGCGCGCCTACAAATGCCGCTACAGCTGTACCAATTCCGACTGAGCTCGAATAAATACTCCACTCCCAACCTTTCTTGCCTTTGGCAAGATTGTTAGCAAACAAAGAAAACCAAGCAGGGTTAGCCAAGCCAGCGCCAAAACCATGAATTAAAGCAGCAATATAAATATGTATTATGCTAGTGGAAAAAAAATAAATAAAAGGCACTAAGGCAATAAGAAAAGTTCCTCCAATAGCCATCTTATAACGATGCTCTGGCTTTGCAACATAAGCAAAAACAAGCTGCAATATACATCTCAAACCCGTCGTAATTGCAGTGGCTATGCCAACAGCAGCGATACTGCCCCCAACTAAATTTTCTTTTATGAAAATCGCCAAAATCGGCGATATCAAGGCAAATCCTGTCAGTACAAATATATCAGAAAATATGAGTAGTTTCAAAGTCCTATTCATTCTTTATCCCTCTTTTGTTTTCTTTATTATATCTAACGTTAAATTAATTGTTTTATTGTTTAAATCTTTTTCGGGATTAACTTCTACTAAATCAATTGCTCTTGTCTTATTTTTAATTTTATCAATCAGCCGAAAAAATTCTTCCTTGCTAAGGCCATTTGGCTCTAGATAACCAGTGCCAGGCGCTATGCTAGGATCAAAAACATCGATATCAATACTAAGGTAAATATCGTAATCCTGATAATTCTCAAGCAAATCCAGAACATTACAAATTTGAACTTCTTTGTGTTTTTCCAAAAATTTCTTTTCTTCTGGCTCAACTTTTCTCAAACCCACTAATACAATTTTGTCAAACAATTTTTCTTCTAGCACTGCTCTCAACCATTCTTCATGCGTTGGTTCTTTCATTGGCTTCATGCAATCAGCATGAGCATCAAGTACAATGAGGCATTTCTTTTGTCGCGAGTATTTAGAAAATGCTTTGGCAACAGGATAAGACATTGAATGGTCGCCTCCAATGAACAAAATTTGCTCGCGCTTTGATTTCTTTTTCAGCTGTTTTTTAAAGTATTTTCTGAATATCTCGAATGCCCTGTCATAAATTTCTTTTATGCCTTCTCTTACATTGTCATTATTTACTTTGATTTCTTCAGTTTTAATCTTGTTACTGATCATAGCATTTTTTGCAAGAATATTCGGAGCTTTCTCGCATCCTTTTGTCTTGCCAAGGCCATTGATAAAAGGAACTTTAACAATTAACATTTTAATTCAACTTTTTGGCACAACTGCAGCACTAACATAATTCTTAATTTTGGCTATTGCCTTGACATCTTGTAACTTGACTTCAGAAATCAGTTCATCGTACTCATAAAAATCTTCTGCTTTTGTTGCAATTTCTTGAAAAGCTAGTGCGGCAGCAGTTCTCTCGCTATCTTCCATTTCTAGTTGCCAGTTTCCAATGCATTGTTCCTTGGCCTCTTCCAAATCTTTTAGTTTCAAACAATCGAATTTCTTGATTTCTTTCAAAATAATTTCCTTGACTTTTTTCAAATTTTTTTTGTCGACACCGGCATAAACAATACAATGCCCATAGTCACGCTCAGACTCAAGAAAGCTTTTGATTGTATAAGCCCATCCTCTCTTTTCCCTAACTTCCTGGAAAAGCCAGGACGACATGCCTTGGCCCAAGATTGCATTAAAAATCTCACAAGCATATCTATTTTTTTCACTTAGCTTGGACGCATAAAAAGCCAGAGCAAGATGTGCCTGATCAATGTCTTTTCTTTCCTCAATAAATTCCTTGTTCTTGTTGGAAGGAATTGCCCTAACTTGCGGCATTTTACAATGAAAAGGCGTTATTGTCTTTCCTACTAATTCCTTGATTTCTTCAATTTTAGCATTTCCAACTACTGCTACAATTGTATTTTCCGAGCTATAAAACTTATGCCAATCAACAAAATGTTTTCTTTCTAAACTAACGATACTTTCCTTGCTACCAAGAACAGACAATGCAAAAGGCTTCTCGTAAAGCAGTTCCTTGGCCTTGTCAAATAAAAAATGAGCTGGTGTATCGTGCTTTCGGCTTATCTCAGAAATTATAACTCCCTTTTCTTTTGCTAGCTCCTTAGCATCAAAAACTGGATTAGCATACATATCAAAAATCACATCGGCACCCAAAAAGCCTTTTCTAGAAGGCATTTTACACCAAAAAGCCGTAATCTGCTCGGCAGTAAAGCCGTTAAGAATCCCTCCTGCTTTTTCTATCGTAGAAGAAATCTCTTTTTGGCTTCTTGTCCTTGAACCCTTGAAAAGCATGTGCTCAGTAAAATGTGCCAGGCCCTTATTCCCTTCATTTTCGTAAGCCGCTCCAGCCCTCGTGGCTGCCATAATCGTTACGACAGGCAAATTCCTTTTTTCGAACAACAACACTGCACCATTTTTCAGTCTTATTTTATAAAATTCCGCCATGAAATCTTGAGCTTTGGCTATTTTAAATGTCTTTCTGTCTTGCTCGCTTTCTAAAATATATTAAACAAAGGTTATTAAAAAATGACATAATATATTTAAAGAAGTGAAGCAATAAAAGGCTAAGGCTTTCGGGGGAAAATGAATAAGCCACATAACTTTATTTCTTGTATTTTTACTATTTTTTAATTTCTCGCCTTTTTCTCTTTCTTTTTTTATTTTATCTCGAAAATAAAAGGATACAACTGATTGTACATACAAAAATCTTTTAACAAAACATAGTACGTGCGTTTATTTTTACGTCGGAAAAATAAAAATTACAAAAAATTAGGATAATTGAACAAAAAAGAAAGGTTTAAATATTTCTATTAATGGTTATTTAAACAAAAAAATTAATGAAAAGGGGGTCCAAAAGCTAAGGGTGAGGAGAAGAAATGCCAATAACAGCGGGCGGATGCCGTGACCTAAGAAAGTACATGAACGATCCCAAGACTCTAGAAATTTTCGGCAAACTGATCAGTGGCAGAAGTGGTTATATTCCTGTACAAGAAAAAAGAATCGAACCGATTTTTTGCAAAAATTGCCATTTACAATTAAGTGGCGAAGAGAAATTTTGTCCAGAGTGCGGCACCAAGGTTGAAAAAGAAAAACAAGAACAAAAAGAAAACTAGGAAACCACGAAGTCCAATAAAGTAGTAAGAAACCCCTGTAAAGAGAGATTAAAATATTTAATATTCAAATCTAATATTCAAGAAATACTATTTAAAATTTTTTCTTATTGGAGCAATAATTTTTTCTAGATATTCTGCTACGGCATTTTTCAAGTCTAGCGGGTGTAATTTCCCTTCCTTGTAGGAATTCTCCAACGAAAAATAGTCTGAAAATTCTATTGTTCCTCCAAATTTTGCCGAGCGCTCAATTTTGATGGTGTTTACTCTAGGAAAAATTATTAATTTAGTTATTTGAAGTAATGGATTATCTTCGACAACCTTCGCAGGACAATATGCCCCATCTATCGCTTTCTTTATCTCCTCGAAACTATCAGTTACAGAAATGCCAGAGCCAGGAATACTCTTGGACATTTTCTCGCCTGGCCCTTTCAATGAAGTAACTAATGGTGTATGCATTGCAACAAAATTGTAATTCATAATTTTACTCAATTCTCTGCCAAGCATATGCACTTTTCTTTGTTCAAGGCCACCGAGAGCTACATCTACTTTCAAATGTTTTATGTCTGCTATTTGCATTAGAGGATACCACAACTGCGAGATTGTAGCATGTTCTATGTCTCTCGCGATTTCTTGCATGCTTCTAAGGCCCCTGTTAATCGTAGATGCTTGTGCAAGATTGATTACATCAAGCTGATAATCCTTAGAAAATTGGAAATTGCTTCCCAAGATTATCTCTGCGTCAAAGCCTATCGCCCTAATCGTCTTTCTCCAGGCCTCAACTTCTTTTTTTATTAACGCTTCGTCGCCTTTTCGATTAAGCAAAGCATGAATATCTGCCAAAAGTATCTTTACCTTGAAACCTGCCTCTGCCAAATCCATAAGCTTAGTTATCGTTACAAAATGTCCTAAATGCAAAGGCCCGGAAGGCTCATAACCACAATAAACTACTGGCTTTTTCTTTTCCTTTAGAAGTTTCAGCAGCTCTTCTTCTGTAACGATTTCTGCAACATTTCTCTCGATAAGTCGAATCCTCTTTTCATTATCCATAATTACTCAAAAACGCCATCTTTTTTATAGTTTTTGTTTTGGCACTTCGCAAAAAACATAAAATAATTAATATAAAATTAAGTAATTAAGGTAAAATTAAGATAATCAATTATTAAAAGCTAGAGGATGGAAACCCGGGCTTTATTAAAACTCGCTCTTGTTATTGCACTAGTCTCGATTTTTATTATTGCTATTCTTGCCGATAGACTAGAACCCCCTACAAGAAAAATTGAAACAATTAATGAAAAAAATCTTGACGAATGGGTAAAAATCCAAGGAAGAGTAACCCAACAAAAAGAATACGAAACATTAAAAATAATCACAGTAAACGACGGAATGGCCAGCATCGATTGCATCCTGCCCAAGGAGTTCAATATCTTAAATTTAGAAAACAATAACGTCGAGATTTTGGGCAAAGTTATAGATTACAAAGGAAATTTTGAAATAAAAGTGGCCAAGATAAAGATACTAAAAATACAAAAATAAAATGCTCGAACAAATTTTGATTGCGATTCTTGCGGGGATTGTCGCTGGCACTTTTACTGGCCTATTCCCCGGCATCCATATTAATCTTGTAGCGTTACTTTTATTCGTGTTTGCTTCTTTTTTTCTACGGTTTACTTCACCCATAGTCCTTGCTGTTTTTATTGTAGCTATGTCCATAACCCACACTTTCCTCGACTTTATTCCTTCAGTTTTCCTTGGAGCTCCCGACGAAGAAACTGCCCTAAGTGTTTTGCCAGGCCACAGAATGTTAATGGAGGGCCAGGGTTATGGGGCAATAAAATTAACAACAATTGGGGCATTTTTTGGTGTCCTCATCGCAATAGCCCTAACTCCTTTTTTTGTGGCAACCGCTCCCATTTTCTATCCTTTTTTGACAAAGATAATGGCTTTTCTCCTTATTGCAATAATAACCTTTCTAATATTGCAAGAAGAAAAGAAAATGTGGGCCTTTCTTGTTTTCATGCTTTCGGGCATTCTTGGACTAACCACTATGAACTTAACAGTAATTAAACAGTCGTTGTTTCCTTTGTTTTCTGGGTTGTTTGGTACTTCTCTTCTTGCCCTAAGTTTCTTGCAAAATGTAACCTTGCCGAAACAAAAAATCAAAAAAATAAAACTAGATAAAAAAGACACAGTCAAAACTCTCGGATTAAGCATTATTGCTTCAAGCCTTGTTTCTTTTTTGCCCGGGGTTGGCTCTGCACAAGCCGCAACCATAGCCTCTGCCTTAAAAAAATTTAATGAAAAAATGTTTCTTGTTCTTTTAGGTGCAGTCAATACAATAACAATGCTTCTCAGTTTTGTAGCGTTATTTGCAATACAAAAACCGAGGAGTGGCGTGGCGGTATTCGCCGGCAAATTCCTGCCCTTCTTGAACCACCAACAACTCTGGCTTTTGCTAATGGCAGGCTTATTCACGGCTTGCATTTCTGTGTTTCTCTCGTTGTTCTTTGCAAGAGTTTTTTCGAAAGGAATAGTCAAGATAAACTATAGATTGTTGTGTCTCTCAATAATTTTATTTATCGCTTTTCTTTCATTAATTCTTTCCGGCCCTTTTTCATTGCTAGTTCTCTTGGCAGGCACCGCAATAGGGATTGCTACGAGTCTAATCGGAATAAAGAAAATCCATATGATGGGCTCATTACTCTTGCCCGTAATCCTTTACCATCTAATTTAATACAAATAGCAGTCTGAAAAATCAAAACCATCTCTTCAAGTCTTGTTGTTTTTCTGTTTCCTTGCCGAACATGCTTTCTATTGCTAGTTTAGTTATTTCCAAACTCTGCCTAACATAAGCAGGGACATTATAATTTTTAGCAAGAGCTATCGCTGGCTCGAGATATTTTATTATGGAACCTTCTGCTATAGTAAAGATAATTCTCCCGCCACACTTCAAACACTTGCCAGCAAGCGGGGGCCTCCTGTACTTCTCATTACAATCAACACATCTAAACTGCTGCTGTGTGAACTTATTAAAATTGCCCTTGATATCGCGCATAAAATGTCTGTCAATTATTAACCTTGCCATGTCTGCTTCATCCACAGCACGCAGTTTTTTGGCCAGATCCATCTGACTAAGCAATTTATCTTTCATGGCAAGAAGCCGTTTATAAGAACTACAAAGAACTCCTTGGTTTATGTCAGTAGTTTGGTGCGTATAATATAGATTCTTGAAAGCATCGAATTCTCCCCCGTTCCTGATTCTATCGATTATCTGTTCTATTTTGACTGCATTTGGCATCATTTCTTTCTCGGCCGCCATATAAAGCTCCAGGGGATACTCTTTAACCACGTCGAGATCAAAAATCATATCGTCTACTTCTGCGGGCCTTATTCTTGCATTCAAAATTAAAGGCGCGTCTTGTGTTGCGCCACGGTGTGCCGGCAAATATTCTCTAGAAAAATTAATCAAAGCATCAAGCAAAAGCATCATCGCTGCCTCGTCACCATCACAATCTCGACGCATAGCAGCATGCATATAAGGGCTAGCCAATAAGCCCTGTGTTTTGCTGAACCCTATAATCCTACCTACAACTCCGGCACAATTGTGGGGGGCCATACACAAAAGCAAATGCCCCACAAGATCCTCTTTTCTTTTAAGATTAAAAAATGGGGGCATCTCATAAAGATTAACTAACAATGCATCGACAAATTTGGCGACGTTAAAAAAAGTAACATCTGCTGGCTCATCCGAAGAAGCTTCAGAACAAGGCAAAATAACATCGTGAGGCATTATTTCTAAAATTTGATCTTCAGAACAAAGCTCTTTTCCATAAATATCTTTTTTGTATCCTAGTTCCTTTAATTTCTCTATGCTAGTTTGTATTTCTTTAGGCTTGAAATGGGTTATTGGCACTTCACTAGCATCATAACGAATTGTCCCATCTTTGTTTACATGCAAGTTGAACAATGCCCTCAAGATTCCCTTTCCAAGATACTCAGGAATATGATTTATTGAGCTCGTGCCCCTTACACCTTTAACCAATGTCGGCAATTCATTTAGTTTCAATTTTTTCACAGCCGCGTCATAATAGTGCTTTATATCAATGCTCCTTTCCGAAAAAGATTTTGCCTTGCCGTGCAAAGGACAAGATTCTGTAGGGATTTTTCTTGAACATTGTTGACAAAAAAACATCTGTTTTGTTTTACTACCACAATTTTCACAAACATAATAGATTGTCTCGTTTTTGCAGTTTTCGCAAAAATAGATAGGAAAATCTGCTTTAACATGCCCTTCCTCTATCGCAGCCATTACACTTCTTAGCTTGCCTCCTTCTTCCCCTACAGGAAACAAAACATGAGGTGAACCCGTCAACTCGCGCGGCTTTGCTTTTTCTGGCCTCCCCATTCTCGCGCCGAGGAAGGTGCCTGCAAGATCTTTTATTTTGAATTTTGCGAATGAATTTATCAAGTCTAAAACCCCTTTTTGCTGGTTTTGTGGGGATTCTTGTCTGTTTTTTTGTAAGGTATTAAATAGTTCGCTCACATTCCCAAAATCACTGAGATCATGTTTCAAGCCAAGATTTATTGCAACCGCCCGCGCTTCCAGATTCTCTATAACCACATTAGCAGTAGTTACTCTATGCTCCACACCTAAAATCTCTAGTGCCCTCTTAGCCATAGCAAGCTCTGTGCGTCTATGGCTCTCGTAAGGCAAATTTATTTTCCCCTCCAAAACTCTCGCTTCAGAGAACCATTTCATTAAATCATAAAACTGCTCGAAGTTCAGCTGGCTCCAAAAAAAGATATATTTAGGATAAAGCGGAACCTTAAAAAGGTCCGAAATTTTAATTGCCTCCTCTAAGGATGGATCTCGCTGGTCCAAATACTGCAAAGCCGCCTGAATTTCTTCAAGCTCTTTAGAACTTTTACCTTCGAGAATTTCTGGATTGCTGTACTTTACTGCAATTTCTTTCAATTCAGCTAGCCACCATTCGCGATTGTATCCGCATGGCAGTAGTTGATGATTTCTATTAAAAAAATCTCCATAAGAAATCAGGATATCTCCATTGTATATTATTTCTGAAACCTTGTCTGCAATTCTGTCTGCTTCTTCTCTCGTTTTTACTTTAACAACCGAGCCATCGTTCAATTTTACTATCGGTCCTTCGATACTATCGCAAACTCCTATTGCCGCGGCTTTCATGGGTTTCTCTAGTTTAATCTGTGTAGCAACTGCTATGAATTCGTTGAGCAATTTCATTGTTGCGGGGTGTAGTGTAACTGCACTATAACCACTATAACGAGACCTTCCATAGCGCAATCTAAAAGCCCCAGAATAAGAAGGGTGCCCAAAGATAGGTCTTCCTGCAACTGCATCTTGAATATAAGTTCCAGTAGCCTTTTTCTTCTTAGCAGTAATCATCTCCTTTTGCATATTCACAAAATTCTCTAAAAAATCCCAATCTTGAAGTTTGAAACCTTTTGCTCTCAACTTTTGCACAATTTTCAAAAGTTTTGCTGCCTTCTGTGCCAATGACTCTCCTACAACCAAGCAAACGCCATTTCTAATCCTATTAGTATGAACCCTTTCCAAATCTTTATAATTGCTCACTTCGCGTTCTTCAGAAGGCAGTCCTTCTATTTGAATCGGCAAATTTCTTACAATAAAATCAATCTCTTTTTCAGAAGGCAAATACTGTAAGTTAGTTATCCTTTCATGATAATCATACAGCTCGGTAATTGTCCTTTTGATTTCAACTTCACTTGGATCGTATTTAGCGTAGCCAAATAGACTTCTCAAATAATCAATAATCACTACTGCGAAAGCAGCAGCAGTTGTTCCAGCACTTCTTATTGGTCCAGAAAAAAATACCGCCCAGTAATCCTCTCCTTTTTTTGTCTTTCGCACCTCAAAATGAGTAAAGCCCTCCAAAGGAGGCACTACAACTCCCAAAGTGTAATAAGCAAAAGCCACCCTAATGCCGGCATCAATTGCTTCAAGCAAACTGGAAAATTTACAAAATCTCTCTTTGGCGATTTCTTCTGCAATTTTCAAGCAAACTGCATGATCCAAGAACCCGTATTCTTTTTCAAGCTCACGAATCCTAGCTTCAATTTTGGGATTGTTCACTTGGGGATACATTGTTCCAACGAGTGCTATGGCCCTTTGTGCCAAATTAGTTGCAAGAGAAATTTCAACTATGTCTTTAGGATCATAGCCCTTGCTCCTAGCTTGCTTTGCTATTTCGTAAAGTTTCAGCGTTTTTTCTTGTATTTCTTTAAAATATTGTTGCATTTTTTGCCTTTTCTTTTAGCTAAAATCCATCACTACTACTTTCCCGGTTTTTAAATTAAATATCGGTACTTTACAGGGGTCTGGCTCGTGCCCAAATTTCTCTTGATAATCTGTTTTTGACTGCCAGCATGAGCATGAAATAGTAAGAATGTTATTGTAATGTGAAACTGCGCTCTTGTGTATGTGTCCCGAAACAAATATGTCCGGAACGTGTCTCAACACGAGAAAATCTCTGTTTGAAGGATAGTATGTAGTAGACGTATGTGTAGGGGCAAGGTGCCTTTTATTAAGTAAAAAATGAATGATTGTATCGGGTTTTAGTTTGGCATTGTTCATTCTCAAGACATCTACAGCATCAGCATAATAGTCGAAAGAATCTCCATGGTACATCAATACATCAAACCCCTCGAAACCAGGAGCCTGGCCAATTCGTACTATAGAGGGGTTCGTCGTAAGAATCACATTTTCCATTTCATACAATTCTGGTGCGAATTCTCTAGAAATTTTTGGCTGTGGTTCTATTTGCCTTACAGCGTCATGCTTGCCCCCCGCACAAATTATAATATTTACATCCTTGCGAATTTGTTTGAGATATCCTGCCAATGCGTGATATTGTTCACGCACATCTTTAATCACCAAATCCTCTTCTTGCTTGGGGTGCACCCCAACACCATCCACGGTATCCCCTACAATGAAAAGATATTTTACTTTTTTCGCAAATGCTCTTTGCTGCTCTGAACCAACATGCCCGTTAAGCCAATCTATAAACTTCAAGAAATTTTGTTCCAAAAATTTTGATGATCCAACATGAATATCTGAAGTAAATGCTGCCAATTCCTCCTTAGGAGAGAATTTTTTTTCTTTTGCTACATTCGGAAAGAAAATTTCATTGGCAAAAAGTATTTCGCGGGAACCTGTGCCGCGAACTGCGATAACTTCATCCAGAACAACATTTTTTGCTTTCTCGAACAAATCGCTCTTTTCTTTATGTATCATCACAGGTATTCTCCCAGACATATCTTCAAGTTCGATTAACAAGTTTTTGTTTTTAGTATAACGAATATCATAAACCAAGCCAATAACAGAAAAAATCCTTCGCTGATTCGGAATTTTTCCTATACTGCTCAATCCCTCCAAATCTCTTTCCTGGAGACAGTTCTTCAAAACGAGATATCTGTCACGAAAATAGTGCACAAAATCATCCACAACAATTTTTTTTGCTGCGAATTCATAAGCTTCTAGAACCACCACCCCTTTTTCTGGTTCAAATGAGGTTTTTTGTTCTTCTTTTATTTCGCTTTTTTTTGATTCAGAACTTAAAGAAAAAAGAAGTTTTATTTTGTCCAATGATTCGGGTTTCAAGTCCGGCATGGAAGATTCTATGTGCTGTATAATTAATGGCATATTTTTAAAGAGAAAGGTTTTGGTGATCAGCTTTGGAGGATTAAAATTCAAAAGAGTTGCTGCAATCGAAATTTTGTCGAAAGAATATTCTAAAATTTGGGCTGCCTCCCTTTCTAAAAGATATCCTTGTGATAGCAGTATTCTTATATCTTCTTTCATTTTCTATTCTGTATTCAAAGGCAATACCCTTGGCTTCCAAGTCATGCCAAAATTTTTCAGGTTCTTTTCAAAGTTTTTAATTTATGACAAGATTACGCCTTAGACATTGAGAGCATTGGTTAACACACTATTAATTCTCTCCACTAAGGCAAGTGGCAAATCGATTCGTATTTCTCTTGTTCGGCCGTAACGTCCTTTACTTATAACTTTGGCATTGATTATTCCTTGCATATCAAATTGGGCTATGATATCGCTAACCCTTCTCTGAGTTAGATAATCTGCCTTAAATTTTTTGCAGATTTCTCGATAGAGATTATAAATATCCCCTGTAAAAATGGGCTCGTTTTTCCTCTCGCGCAAATTTTTTTTGAAGAGTTCGATTATTGCCATAAGAACAAATTGGAATTGTTTTGGCTGCGCATCTACTGCCATCAAAATCTTGTCTGTCTCAATTTTTTCGTTTGCTTTGTCTATATAATCTAGTGTTATTTTAGATTTGTTGTCCCTTTCAACTAACTCTCCGGCAATTCTTAATAAATCCAGTGCTCTTCTCGCATCCCCATGCTCACGGGCAGCAAAGGCCGCACATTTTTCTATAACTCCCTCCCCAACCACCCCTGCCTTGAACGCTTCTTTTGCCCTTTCTTTGAGGATATCTTGCAGCTGCAGAGCATTGTATGGATAAAACATAATTTCCTCTTCGCTCAAGGAGCTTTTTACTCGTGGATCCAAAGAATCTAAAAATTTAAGATCATTAGAAATCCCAATTATACTTATTTGGGCATTATTCATTTCATTGTTAAGCCTTGTGAAATTGTAAAGAAATTCATCGCCAATTCTCTTAACAGCTTGGTCAATTTCATCAAAAATAACAATCACGATTTGTTTTTTATCATCAATTAAACCAATAAGCCTATGATAAAGCTGATCTGTAGGCAAGCCCGTGGCAGGGACCCTATCCCCGAGTTTCTGGATCAATTCTGCTAAAATCCTGTATTCTGTGTCTGCGACTTTTTTTAATTTGCAGTTAACATATGGCATAAGTAGATTAACTCCTTGTTCTTTTGCCTTCTTCAACAATTGTTGCCGGACATACTGTACAACAAGGGTTTTGCCAGTCCCGGTCAAACCATAAATAAATAAGTTGCTTGGTCTTTCGACACGCAAACTTGGTGCAACAATTGCTGCAACTTGGGTAATTTGTTTGTCTCTATGGGGTATCGTTTCAGGGGTGTAATTGGCTTGTAAAATTGCTTTATTTTTGAATATTGTCTGCTTTATAAAAGAATCAAATATTTTGTTAATGTCTTTGCTTCTTTCTTCCTCTTTTTTATCGTGTTTCATTTTTTTACCTTTTTCGTCCTCCTAAGGCAGACCCCCATACACCTTTATTTCTAATGGAAAAAAATAGGTATGTTTAACTTTAAAAATCTTTGTCCTCACGAAACAATAACAAAACCTAAATTTCTTATGGAAAAACTGAAAAAATTAGATTATTAAAATACAGCAAAACATATTTTGAAAGATATGTAATATATAATATAAAAATTTATAAATATACAACAACAAACAAAAAACTACTTGGTTTTTAAATCTTATCAAAATTTTCCTTAGGAAACGAAGGGGTATGGCTCCTCATTATTCAAACAAAGACATCATAAATAAAAAATGCGAATATCAAAAACAAATACAAAAAATACAAAAATATAACATCTAAACATAAAATCACAATAAAATAGATTTTGTAACAATTACGTAAAAAAAGAGAAAAATTTATAAAGAACTTGGATTTTGATAACTAATTAAAAAATGACATTGGAAAAAAGACCAGCAAAAGACCTTGTAGGAAGGTTAGTTGTAACAAAAGAGGGTAAGCGCATAGGGATTGTGAAAGACATGACATTTGAGACGAGAAGTGGAGAACTTATACAATTAGTAATTACTAATGCAACTTCTTACGCCGCATCCCTTAACCTAGAAAAAGGGAAAGCGGGAGAACTTCTTATCCCATTCTCTTCGATTATGGCAGTAGGCGACTTTATAGTGGTTAGCGAAGAAGACATGAGGTAATGATAGTGTACTAGTAATAACTATTAACTCGATTTTGTTACACGTTCACACTTTTGAAAATGGTAGTTATTGGTTTTAATCTAAAAAAAATTCTTGTTGAAAGAAAAGAGATCATCCGTGGACAAGTCAAGGTAAATACAAGGATGAACATACTGGATGTTAAAAAAGAAGAAATTAAACTTACGGCCGGTAAAGATGTAATCAATTTCAATTTTGAATTTATAATAACCTACGTAGGTGTTTCAGATCATACAGGCAACCTTGCAAATATTGCATTTGAAGGAAATGTACTGTACCTTGTTGATCCAAAAGATACTAAGAAGATTCTCGAAGACTGGAAAAAGAAAGAAATAGAAGAAGAAGTCAGGCTCAAAGTTCTCAATACAATCCTTGCGAAATGCAATATCAAGGCCTTAGTTCTAGAAGAAGAAATGGGATTGCCCCCACACTTGCCCTTACCCCGATTTTCTGAAACAAAAAGCGAAAAAAACAAAGAAAAAGAAGAAAAGAAAAAATAAAGACGAACAAAAATAAACAAAAATAATCAAAACAACAAACAAACCTCGCCATATTATATATCATTTCAAAGTGACAAAAAAACACAAAATTTAAATAGTGGTTTTTTCTCATTATTTTTATGTCAGAGCTGTTAACACATACAAAATTACGTAAAGCCTATCTAATCTCAGAAGAGATCCCACACGATACAACCGGCAAAATTTATGCAGTACATTTCAAAATTATAACCGAAATTTGTTCTAACGAAAGCACCTTTCACGAAAGTCAATTTGCCATATTTACTGAATATTTGAAAGAAGAAGAAATAGAACAAATAAAAAATACAAAAGAAAATTCTTTGTATATTAGATTAGAACAACAAAGACCGTTAGTTTCTTTTTGTCTTGAAAACAAAATTCCTTTCTTCTCTATACATGATAGGGGATGGTACGGCAATAATAAAATAAGATCAGAACGTTACATATCTTATTTTCTAGAAAAATACTATTCTTTTCCAGAAGAATTGCAAGAAAAAATTTCTCCAATTATTTTGGTAGGAATGCCACACAAAGAAGACTTCCAAAATTTCTTGAAAGAGTTTGGCTTTCAGGTTTTTTACAAAGATATTTTCAAGGAAAAGCTATCTGAATTGTCCCCGTCTTTTTAGTTCTTCTTACTGAACACTTCTTTACAATTTCTTGTAAGTCGCTACCAATAGAAGATTCTGCTTTGCCGTTTTCCATCTGTTGTAAAGTCCGGGATCTCTACTGCAAATTCTTTCGTATTTATCTAACTCGTGATAGAGCTCCGAAGCCCTATTTTGAACCTCTGGGAATCCTTCAATATTGGAAGCCCTTTCCAATGCCGGTTTGTTAACTGCTCCCCCAATTTTACTAAAAAGTTTTCCGATTTCTTTGAACTTTTCCTTTACTTCTTTCATCTCTATAGGCGTTACAGGCCTCTTTTTAGCTGCCATAAAATGCTCAAGCAATCTTGATTAAAAAACTTTTCTATATTCAAAAACAACTTTCCTTGCCCAAAAAACGCCAGGAGGAGGATTCGAACCTCCAAGCCCCGAAGGGCACACGCTCTCGAGGCGTGCGCATTACCATTCTGCCATCCTGGCACAAAATATTTAAATCGAGTTCAATTAAAAAGCTTATGGCTAAGACTAAACAAAGTTTGAACACTATTTTAATAATCGTTCTTTTAGCGATAATTCTTACAATTGGCGCAAGTTGCCAGCAACCACAGCAGCCGCAACAAGGCCAACAACAGGGCCAGCAACCACCACAACAAGGCCAACAACCTAGCATGCTTTTTTCAGACGATTTTAACACCGAAGAAACAGGCGCAATTCCGTCAAAATGGGACATTGTAACAAAAGAAAAACTTTTAGCTTCAGTAATTGGAACAACTCAAGCAAATGACATTTATGGCAAAGTCCTAGAACTCAAGGGTAGACTAATTACAACAAAAGAAGGCGCCGAATGGAAAGATTATACGATAACTCTTGACTTCAAAATTTTCAATGCCGGTGAGCACGAAGGTCCGGAAGTTATGTTCCGGGCCCAAGATTCTGACAATTATTATTTGTTTGCCACAAACACACAACCAACAGGAACAAACTATATTCTTTACAAGGTTATCAATGGCGAAAAATATGAGCTAAAGCAAAGGGCCAAAAATGAAAGAATTGACGACGAGAAATGGCACAAACTAAAATTGAACATTCAGGGAAATGATTTCACGGCAGAAATCGACAGTAATAACGTACTTACAACAACTCTGGACGGAACCTACAACACAGGCAAAATCGGCCTAATGAGCCACCCATTTAGCGACATTTATTTCGATAACATCGCAGTCATAGGGACGTCATAGGGACAACAGTTTAATTTTTATTTCATTTCTTTCAATTTCTCGAAATAATAAACCCGGTTTTTTTCATCCAAAACATAAACTTCAAAATTTTTTATGCTCGCTTCGTTCAAAAAAGGCGAGAGAAGTTTTTCTTTTCTGACATCGCTTCCTTCATAAATTGAGAAAAAAGAAGGCATCACAACAAGATTCTTGCCATGCCACTTCCCTTTCAAAAAGCACTTGTATAATTCTTGTTTTACGCCTTCACGAATTGAAACAGCACAATGTTCGTGCCCTATTACAATTGTCTTTACGCTCTTTGTATAAATTTCCTTATCCAAAAGAATTTTATGTCCGTGCAAAATACAAACATCATCAATACAATAATAATCAACAACCCTTAACCTTTTTTTCCTTGCAATAGGCTCAAGGATTGTGTCGTGATTGCCCTTAATCAGAATAACTCTACATTTTTTTAGCAATAAATCTAAAATCTCTAACGTTTCTCGCCATTCTTGTCTAGATATCTCGCCAAATTCGTGTTTCAAGTCACCGTTAATAACCACTACTCGAGGCTTCAACTTTAACAACTCGACAATTTCTTGTCTCATCTCACTAAAGCTAATTTTCGGCGCTAAAATTCCTTCTTCAGCTAGAGCTTCTTCATAACCAATGTGCAAGTCAGCGATAATCAAAACTTTTTGCTTAGCGAGCCACAAGGCTTTTCCCTTAATCTCAATTCCTTTCAAAATTTCCATAAATCACGAAGAGCAACTAAATTTAAATAATCTTTTGTCGAATTTCGCAAGGAGCATTAGCCTATGTGATATTGTTTTAAGCCTAACTCTTCTTCCCAATTCTATCGAGCACGGCTTGGTGCATTCTTTTCAGAAAATCGATTTTTGTCTCGATCTTCAGCAAGTCAGCATAGCCTTGCGTTATCAAGTTGAATGAAAAAGGGCTCGGCACTTCTGTAACGATTGTTTCGACTTTAATTTTCTTGTCTTTTATCCATTGCAAAACTTTTATTGCATTGTTAATGTCCATCAAGTCCTCAAGAATCTCGCGCTTAGTCTCCTTGAGAATCGGAAAATCATTGCTAATCTTTTTGACTGCGCCAAGCAAGAAATCAGATTTCATTTGTTGTTTGCCAACAGTCTTGCTCGCGCCTTTATAACTCCTTAAGATCATCAAGCTTCTTGTTGCACAATGCCTGAAACGTCTTTTGAAAATCTCGCTTTTTTCAATTGCCTCCTCTAGCACAGTTCTTAACGCTTCTGGTTTTTCGCTTAACAATTTGAAAGCCTTTTCAATCTGCATTGGCCATTTCGATGCAATAAAAAAACCATTATCATTCACGCCAATTTCAACATCCCTCTTGCCAAATCTCGCGACAAGATAAGCAATTGCTCTTGACAAAGCATCGTTAACGCGCCTTCCATAAAGCGAATGCACAAGACAATATTGTTTTCCTTCTCTATCCATGTAACGCTCTATAACAATCCGATTTTCATTAGGAATCTTGCCCTTAGTGTAATAATACTGTTCATAGAAATAGTTGTAGATTGCCTCGACGCTATTTTTATCAATATAACAATAATCCTCAATGAACTTCTTGATTTCTTTCTCGCTTTTTTTCTTGTCGAACATTTCTGTAATTAACTTGCGGAACCTTTGTATTGCGCACGCCAAATCAAAGGACAAGGGCAGCATCTCACTTTGCCACGAGGGGATTGTTGGCGGCCTCGCAACACTTGCATTAACATAAACATTCATTCCCCTACTATAAAGAAACTCGTACTTGTTGCCGCCAAGCACGAAAACATCGCCTTTTTTCAATCTCTCGAGGAAACTTTCATCAATCTTGCCAATTTTTTCATCTTTTCTTTCGTAAGGCGCTGCAATTATGACATTAGCAAAGGCTTCATCCGGAATCGTGCCAATATTTGTCATGTAAATCATTCTTGCAAGTTTTCCTCTTTTTCCAATTTCTTTGCTTTGAGGATCATACCATATTTTTGCATAAATACTCTGTTTCTCTAGCCCCTTGTATTCAGCAGAAAGATAGCTTATTACTGAAAGAAAATCTTCTCTAGAAAGCTCATGATAGCAGTAACTTCTTTTCACTAAGGCAAACAACTCATCAATGTTCCATTTTCTTTGAATTGCCATACCAAAAATTTGCTGTGCCAGAACATCCAAACAATTCTTAGGAAATTCAATCCTATCAATCTTTTTTTCTAGGGCCTCTTTCAACATTACACTACACTCAACCAAATCGTCTCTATCAAGAACAATAAGCCTGCCCTTGCTAATATTGTGCAATTTGTGGCCAGCCCTTCCTGTTCTTTGCAGAATGCGCGCTACTGATTTTGGTGAACTTAACAAAACAACCAGGTCAATATAACCAATATCTATGCCCAACTCAAGAGAAGTGCTCGTAACAACACATTTAAGTTTGCCTTCGCGTAGCCTTTTTTCAATACTGTATCTCAAGGCCTTGCTCAAGCTAGAGTGATGAGCTCCAATGGTTTCTTCAACTTGTTCATACTTGCCCGGGAACATCTCTTTCAAATGGTTAATGACCCTTTCAGTCGCACTTCTCGTGTTTGTAAAAATAAGCGTAGTTTTATGCTCCTGGATTAACTTGTCGAGCAAGCCATAGAGACTTTTTTGCATTTCACTTGCATTAGTATCAATCAAATCATTTACAGGAGATAACACTTTCAAGTCAAATTTCTTAGTGAATTGAACATTAGCAATAAGGCAATCACGCTCTTTTTCATTTTCATATCCAACAAGAAACTTTGCTACTTCTTCCAGTGGCGCAATTGTAGCGCTCAAGCCTATTCTTACTGGTTCAATAACACTCAAACTAGTAAGATTTTCCAAACTCAATGACAAATGAACGCCCCTTTTGTTTGCCAAAGCGTGAACTTCATCTACAATAACGAACTCGACAGCTTTAAGCAAATCGACAAACTTCTTGCTGCTCAAGACTATTGCCAAAGACTCCGGAGTTGTTATCAATATGTGCGGCGCTTTTTTCAACATTTTTTGCTTTTCTTCTGTTGTAGTGTCCCCTGTTCTCGTAGCAATTCTTATTCCAAAGGTTTTGCCAGCAATCTTTTCCATTTCTTCCAGGGGTTCTTTGAGGTTTACTTCAATGTCTCTTGACAAGGCCTTCAAAGGCGAGACATAAACACAATAAACTTTATTCTCGAGCTCATTCCTTTCAGCCAGATCAATCAAATAGCTCAGAATAGCGCTAAAAGCACAAAGAGTTTTGCCGCTGCCAGTAGGTGCTGTAACAAGAATGTTCTTGCGTTCGTGAATCGGAATTATAGCATAGCGCTGGCTCTCTGCAAAAGAGCCAAATTTCTCCTTGAACCATCTCGTTACAATTGGATTAAGAACCTTGAAAATCTCTGAATCAGTATTTGCTTTCTCAATTAATTTTATCATGTCTTTCAAAGAACAAGGAGCTATTTATAATTTTATTTGTTTTTATTGCCGGTAATCGTTTTCATGTCCAAGGGACCAAAATAAAAAGCATTGCTCTTCACTCTTTGTGTTGTAGATCCCCCAAGAAATTCTTTCACAATATAGTCTCGTGAAACTGCCTTCAATGCCCAACCAACAATACTTTGCTCTCCTTCAATTATTTCAATGTCCAGGCATTTTGGCGCTCTCTTGACTTTTCCTTCAAGAAACAAATCAAGATCAAATTTGCCATAGCCCAGGTATTTTATTCCATTTGGCCAAACATGATCTCCCGCAATAATATTTCCCATTTCAATAACTTTCTCTTTTAACTGATAATCCGAGATTTTTTCGATAATACCTTTTGCTCTTAGAAAAGTGTCTAAGTCCTTCTTTTTTATTTTGAAGACTTTCAGTAGAGTATACCCTTTGTCCTTGAACTCCTCAACAATATAATCCGCTTCATGCATTATCTCATCGACTGAAACATAAGTTGCAAGGTTTCTTGACTTGTCATAATTCACTTCATAAACCTTTGTCGATAAGCGTGTTTCTTCTGTGCTAAATAGCCACAAATCTACTAAGTCAAGACCCCTGGAGCTTCTCCAATCTTCCTGGTCCAAATACACTAAAATCCTTAACTTGCCACCGCCCCCTCTTGGCCCACAAATATACTCCATTCTTACATTTAATTTACTATCATCATCAAACGGCAAAGAATAACTACAAATTTTGTCACCTTTCAATCGCAAAGCATCATTCATTCTTGCTACAATATCTCCCCTGCCTTCATAATCCGTGTATCTTTCCTCTTGAACTAAATTTAAAACCATCTTCCCTACAGGACTAAGAGCAAACAAACTGCCAACTAAACTACCCATAGCTACCATTTTCAAAAACCTTTGTCCTATCTCGTTTACAATATCTAGCAAGTCTTCTTGTCTCTTTTTTTGTTTGGCTTGCATTTCGTATTAACGAAAAACAATAATATTTATAAAGTTTAGCCCAATAAAAACAAACATGCCAAGAATTTCAGCAACAAAAGAGAACAAGATAAAAGAAGCCATCTTGCATTTACTTTTCGAGCAATCGCCAAAAGCCCTATTTACTTATCACATTGCCCAGGAGCTTGCCCGAGATGAGGAATACATTAAAAAACTTATGCTAGAACTAGAAACGAAAAACCTCGTTACAGGAGTGCGTAAGAATAGCAATGGCAAAGATTACAGCCGTAGAATTAGATGGCGCCTCTCATCTCAGACTTACGAAGCTTACAAGAAGCTTGCTGGACAGGACCCTATTTCAAGTCAAAACTACTTGAACCAAAACCAACAAGGCCAAGGCCAACCTAACTTCAGTTCGAACTAAATTTCGGTCATGATTCGTTATCCAAAGAAAAATGTCAGAAGAAAAAATTCAAAGAGCTTTTTCAAGAATCAAGGAAGACATGCTTTTTCTGCAACAAGAAATAACCATTCTCAAACAAGAAATACAAGAACTAAAGTATGGCATGGACCAGATTCTAAGGCAGTTCAAGCAGTTTTTGCCATCCAAAAAATCATCCAACACATACCCAACACATATCCAACACATGAAAAGAGTTCCAACACATAATTTGAAGAATCAGGCCTTAATTCTTCAAAATTTCCATAGTTCCATAGGAAATAGGGGGGTTCCAACAGACAGTCAACAGACAGTCAACAAACAAATAAATGAATTAAAACGAACTTTTGGGCCAGGCTCTATTCCAAAAGAATCTGTTACTTGCTCGAAACTCTCAGAACCCCAAGAACTAACAGAACCGGTAGAACAAGCAAAACCAGCAGAACTGGCAGAACTGACAGAAACGGAACCGACAGAAAGAATCGCAACACAAGCACAAATAGCACGGCCAATAGCGCGAACACCCAAGCCAGAGCCACAAGAGCTTTGGCGAGACCCTTGGCAAACCCCTAACCAAATTCGAATAAACTTCCCTAAAATTTCAAATATAGTCACGAGCATGAAACAAGAATTACAAGACAAATTCAAAAAGCTTACAAAACAAGAGTTTCTCGTATTTTCGATCCTTTACACTCTAGAAGAAGAAAAAGGCAATGTAACTTACAGGGACATAGCCACAAGGGCCAACCTTGCTGAAAGCTCTGTTAGAGACTATATTTCGAGGCTCGAACACAAAGGAATTCCTCTTGTTAAAGAACGCATTAACAACAAAACCATTGTCTTGAGAGTCTCACCAGAGCTAAGAAACATTGCTACACTAGATTCCCTCTCGAAACTAGTTAAATTCTAGTTAAGATTTATTAAGATTTAAATTAGTTAAACCATGAATAAGATTCAGGTTCATATTTATGTTATTCGTTTTAACGATTAAGTTTACACAGAGTTCTAACTAAAAAATCCATCAAATATAAGCGTTAATTAAGCCTTAACTACGGATTTTACAAAGGCCAAGAATAGCCTTTTTTCATATTTTGTCTCACTTTGCCCTATTTGCTAACTGCTTTCTTCTTCTGTTTGTCTATTGCCTTTTCCTAAATTTCAAAAGTTCTTTTAAAAGTTCGTTTTAATATTCTAACAAACTCTTAACGAACTCTCACTTTTTTCTTTTCAAAGGACTTTTTTATTCGGTTTATTCCTGTTTTCACACTATTTTTCTTGTTTTTTTACGTGTCTTAACCCTCACTTTTACTGTTTTATTGGCCTATTTTTTCGGTTTATACTCCCTTTCTTTATTTTCTATTCTTCTTCCCCCCAGTTTTTCGGTTTCTGGCTAGCTATTCTTTTACTCTCCATTTTCATTTTTTTGAGTAAAAGACTTTTCAATTTTTCATCAACATAATATCTCTTTTTTCCATTTTTTTCAATGAGCTCACTTATCCAGCTTTCATTTTTTTGTTTTATGTTGTTGATCTGACTTCTCACAGTGGATTTGTCTTTTGCCAGCAAAACTGCGATGTCCTCGCAACTTAATTTTTGTTCAGAGTTCAACAAAATCCATAAAATTACTTTTTCTTGCTGTGTTAAACCTCTTAAAAATGCTGTTTGGACAGCTGTGTAGACAGGTGTTTGGACACCTTCAACACCTGTGTGTTTATCCACACCTGTGGAACTTTTCCTAAAAACACGCGATGCAATCCTTGTGTCAAAGAACGAAACAAACTGTTTTATCCCGTCGATGTCCTGCTTAATTTCCATAATTTCATTGTAAATCCCCTGAATTTTTTCCTCATGATGCTTGTCTTTAGCATTCAAATGCTTTATCCACACCGAAATTTTGTTAATATCTTGCTTAACTGACTCAAAAGAACGAGCAATTTTCTCGTCATCTTGCTCTTTTTTCTTTCTCCCGAACCAGAGAAAACCCATAAAAATTCTAGCAAAACCATGCTTATAAATCTTTCTCTAAATTTTGAAACCATTTTGAAATAATTTTGAAATATTTATAAAAAATATTTATAAATGATCTATTGAAAGATTTATAAATCACTTACAACTTTTAATAAAAAATGTCGCCAAAGCACATAGAAAAAGTTGCCGGAAAAGTTTCTGAAAAGGCCAAAGAAAAAGCCAAGGAATTTGCAGCTCAAGTCCGAGACAAGATTTCTATGGCAATAGGCGCGGCCTTTGGACTAGTAATTGCTCTGGCCTGGAACTCTGCCATACAAGAAGGCGTTAACAGTCTAGTTGCTTCTCTAGGCCTAACAGGCACAGCCTATATTTATAAGATAATAACAGCAATAATCGTTACAATTATAGCAGTCTTAGGCATAATCATAATTTCGAAATGGGCCGGCAAAAAAGAATAAACAACTGTAAAGATTCAAACGCCTAAACCTTTCAAGCAAAAAACTAAAACTTTTAGCTCTTTAGGTTTGTTTTATTGATTCTGTCGATATTTTCCTGCTAAAGTATGCATTTCACAATAAAAATCTATAAAAACTCTAGATTTTCAATAAAAACATGGCAAAAACTTTGAAAGACGCAATAATGGAATCTGCCAAAAACTTTTATTTTCTCAGAAAAAACGACAATGCAGTAGTCAAAGTTTATTCAATAGAAACTTTTTGCAACAATTCTCCGCCAAACTTTAAGGCATTTGAGATTAAAGAAATAACCTCCCAAGGTTATATCCCAAAGGGCCCGAAACCTTTTGATATCCCGCTGATAGAACCAGAGCTCAACAAATACGAAATTATTTCTTTAGAAAAAGCAAGAGAGATCCTTGGATCAAAGTAATTTCCATAACCTTCTAAAGCAGAAAAAGCAGAAAATGCAAAAAATCCATAAAAATTCAACATCTAAAACTTTTTAGCAACGCCAAAAACTTTCTGCGCCAAGCATTTTCTCGTCGGAAAAGTTAAGAAAAAAACATAAAATCCTTAAAAATAGTCAAAAAATTCGCACAAGAGGCATTAAACGAACCCCAAAAATTTATAAATAAGTTCGCTTTATCTTTTCTATGCTTAAAGATAATTTAGAAGATAGAGCCATAAAAGGCACTGATGGAAAAATAGTTCTTGTTTTTGAGGATAAAGAAGCTAAAGAACTTTTTGAAAAACAGCTTGTCAGATGGTATGAATGGAATAGTTTGATAAAATCAGAAGGATATGTTTGTGGCCACTGTGCAGATTATCCTTGTTTTAGGTATCCTAAAAAAGATCAACCAGTAGGCTTATGTTTTCAACCAGTTAGGCGATAAAAAACAAAAATGAGAAAAGAGGAGTTCCTTGAAAAACTTGAAACAGAGCTGAAACTTTTGAAAAAGAGCCCCATGACAATTAGGAATTACATTTATTTCAATTCAAAGCTACTTGAGTACTGCAACAAAGAGCCACAGGAGCTTAGCGAAGACGACATCAAAAAATTTCTTGCAACAATGACTGAAAAAGCATCTAGTTCAATAATCCTAGCAATGGCTGCCATAAAATTCGCTACCTCAAAAGTTTTAGGCAAAGACTTAACACTCAACATAGAAAGGCCAAAAAAAGAAAAAACCCTGCCAAGTGTCCTAAGCAAGGAAGAAATTAAAAAGCTAATTGAAGCAGCAGAAACAAAAAAGTCAAGGCTCATTATCCAATTTCTCTACAGTACTGGCCTAAGGGTCTCGGAACTCGTGAATCTTAAGGTTCAAGACATCAATCTTGCAGAAAAAACAGGCATAGTCAAGAGGGGCAAAGGCAAGAAAGACAGGCTAATTGTTCTGCCAGAAAAATTAATTCAAGAGCTAGAACATTACATAAAAGAGCATCCACAAAACATTTACCTTTTTTCAAAAGAAAAGCCCCTAACGCCAAGAAACATACAAAAAATAATAAAAAAAGCAACAGCAAAAGCACAAATCCAGAAAAAAGTAACACCCCACACCTTGAGGCACAGCTACGCAACTCATTTGCTCGAGTCAGGCACAGACATTCGCATTATTCAAACTCTTCTTGGCCATGAAAACCTCAACACAACTCAAATCTACACCCACGTTTCAACAGAAGAACTCAAAAAAATCAAAAATCCTTTAGATGAACTGTAAGTTTTCAAGAAAATTTCCTCAAGGCATATTTTCTAGTCAACAATATAAACTTATTACATTTAGAGATTATTTGGACTAATTTTTCCAAATCCAATTTTTTCAAATCTTTATCTAGATATTTGCTCAGTTCTACAAGCGATACTCTCTTTGAAATGTTCTTGAATTTTGCATCAAAAATACTGCTAATCTCTCTTTTTCTAACTTGTTCTTTTTCTTCAATAAAATATAACCTTCGAGCCAAAAGCAAGCTTTTTTTAATTAGATATCTGCTACTTATAGCTAACTAACCGCCCCCCGTCCTTTTAACTTTTTCTTTTCAACTCTTTTTTCAAGGCTTTCAGCTCAGCAATCCTTGCCTTGCAGTCTACAATCAAGTTATCATAGAAATCTTTTTTCTTTTTTAGCATTTTCATTGCTCTTGGCCTTTTTCTTATGCCTTGCCATGTTTTCAAGCATTCTGTCAGAATTTCAATTCTTTCGTCGATCTTTCTTATGGCTCTTTTTATCGCTCTTGGATTTTTGTTTTTCATTAAAATCATAGATCGCTTTTCTTTTTATTCTTTTCCTCTCTTAAACGCCTCCTAACACATCTCCGATTAGGCGGATGCAAAAAACAAAAAACACAAACTAAACTTAACAGCTTACAACTTAAGGGTCAATAAGAACCAATTTGCTGTGCTGGTGCTATATGCTTTGTTTTTTCTGTTCTATTCTTTCCTTATTCTTCTTAACTCTTTAGCTTTTCAACGCTCTCGGCTTTAGGGCCTTTGTCGCCCTCTGTGGCTTTGAAAGAAATCTGTTGAAAAACTTGACTGTTCCTTCTGTCATTTTATTTGGTGAAAGAAGACTACCTTACAAGATAACTCGTTTTTTAGTAAAAGTTTTGTAATTATTTAATCCTAAGTTTATACTTCTTATATTCTTTGCCAAACTTGTTTAATTCCTTTATTATTTCGCTGTACTTTTTTCATATGTTTTTATAACTTCTTTTTTTCTTCTATAATCTTAAGAATGTCTTCTGGATTTGGATAATCTTCTATAGTTGATTCAAGCTCCTGCACCAATTTGTTTGTTTCTTCTATAGGGCGCGCTGTTTTAATGAGCTGACTTATTAAGTCTCCTAATTGTTTTCCCATGAGTTTTGTTTTATATTAGTTTTTTATATCAAGAAAAGTAAATTCAAAACTGCAGCAAAGGAAAGCCATGCTAGATAAGGCATAAGCATCCAAAATGCCGCTTTGCTAATTCTCCAAGAAACTATCAACATTGCCAAGGCACTGAGCCACACAAGAACAATGTCAACGAAGCCAAGCAAAGGGTTTTTGAGAGTAAAGAAAAACAGGCTCCACAGCACATTGAAAATAAAGTTAAGGCCAAAAGCTAAGGCAACTTTGCTTTTTTGGTTATTTGCTTGGGTCCATGTAAAGTAGAGCGCCAAAGCAATCAAAATAAAAAGCAAGTTCCATGCTATAGGAAAAACATAATTCGGCGGTGTTATGCTAGGCTTGTTCTGGCTGTACCACTCGCTCTTGGTGTTATCGCCAGTGAACAAAGAGCCGAGAAAAGCCACAACTATGACAATCAAAAACGAAACCACTAGGGCCTTCCAATTAATTTTACTATTAATTTTGCTCATTTACTTGTTTTTTTCAATTTTTTGTTCAATAATTTTCGCAGAGCAACTCATAATAGCTTTGAGGATGCTTGCATGCAGGGCACACTTTTGGCGCTTCCTTGCCCTCATAAACATAACCGCAGTTTCTGCAATGCCATTTTACAATTTTATCTTTCTTGAAAACTTTTTTGTTTTTTACATTATCTAGCAATTTTCTATAGCGTTTCTCGTGTTGCTCTTCGACTTCTGCAATTTCCTTGAAAGATTTTGCTATTTCATCGAAACCTTCTTCTCTTGCTGTTTTTTCAAATTCAGGATACAACGAACTCCACTCGAGTTTCTCGCCTTCTGCAGCCTGCAACAAGTTTTCTTCAGTATTGCCAATAAAGCCTGCAGGATATGCCGCCTCAATTTCAACTGCTTTGCCATGGCTTTCTTTCAAGTAGTTAAAAAACACCTTGGCATGCTCTTTTTCGTTGTCAGCTGTCTCTAGAAAAATTGCAGAGATTTGCTCGAAGCCCTCTTTTTTGGCAACACTTGCAAAATAAGTGTACCGGTTTCTTGCTTGCGATTCGCCAGCAAAGGCTTTCAAAAGGTTTTTTTCAGTTTGACTTCCTTTTAGATTTTTCATAACTAATTGAAGAATTCCCTGTTTTTAATACTTTCTTAGCAACAAGGCAACTTCGCAGTCAGTACAAGCCCCTATGCCGCAAGAGTTCGCGCAAATAACATCAGGAACACTACAATTGTATACTTTTGATGTTGCTTTATCAAGAACAGGCTCCTTGTCAACAATCTTGAGCGCAATGTTTCTTGCTACGATTATTGCCCTTTTCTCTAGCCTCGGCATAATTGTTTCTTTAATTGCTTTCGCATTTTCTATGTAGGCATTGGTTATTTTGCTGTAGTCTTCTGTTTTTTCTTCTATTGTTTTTTCCATTTTCTGGCTTTTATTAATTTGAATCTTGCATTAAATTTTCTAGTTCTTTAATGTAGGCATAATAAGACTCTATTCTTTTTTCGAAATTGCCATATCTTTCTTCGAAATCTTTTGTTGTTCTCATAAGGCCTTTCTCAGCATCGATTATTGTTACGATTCCTAGTAAGGAATTTGTTATCTTCTTGTCATTCAAAATCTGCTGTAGTTTACTTATTTTTTTCGCAATTGTTATCCAAGGTACATATATTGTTTCTTCCATTTTGATTACTAAACATATTCCATGAAAAACTTGCCGCCCTTGATAATGATCTTGTAATCGATTATTTCTCCTTTGCGATTAATATGCAAATTCCTTTCAAACATTTGTTTCATTTCAATGAACGCCTGCGTTAGCACAGGAAGCGCCTTTTCTGGTTCTCCGAGTTTCTCGATTTCTCTGTTAATCATTGAATTAACATCTGCAATCGAGTTCGGCTCATCGACTAGGACTTTAATATTTAGGCTATAGGTTTCCATAAATTTTCAAAGAAAAACAGCTTAAAAACATTATTGTAAAAAAGCGCAAGGTTTATAAGCCCGCATGAATAAGAATTTCAATATAAGAAGGAGTTTAGACGAATTCTTATAGCATTTCAAAGAAAAATACAAAGAAATTTAGGAGGAATCTAAGATGCCATACGGTGGCTTTAGAAGAGGCTTTCGAAGAAATTTCCCAAGAGAGATGCACAAAATAACTTGTAGTGAGTGCGGCAAAGAAGACGAGGTTCCTTTCAAACCAAGAGATGGCACCCCAGTTTATTGTAGAGAGTGCTTCTTCAAGAAAAAGGGCATAACACCAAGAAAGCCCGTTGAAGAGACAGAAAAGCAAGAAGAATCAGAACCAGAAGAAAGAGAAGATACTGACTCAGAAGCCGAAGAAGAAATTGCCGAAGAAGAAGTAGAAGAATAAAAGTGTTTCTAAGGTTTAGAAAGATCTTTTTAGATTTTTTGATTTTGTTTTTATCTTTTTTCCTTTCTTTTTCTTTTTTTATTTTTTTCTTATTTCTCTTCTGGGTAGAAACCCAAGGTGCTTCGGTACAAACTTGCAACTCTTTCTAGTTGCATTAATTCTACTAGAACATCAGAATAAAACTGTTTCAAGTCCTTGTAATCTAACCGGAATCTTTCAGTGTAAGTTATATTCCCTTTTTCGTCAATCCTGGCATAAAAAAAGAGATAGAGCAAGAGGGATTCAGTTCCTGAAGTCTCGTTAGTGCCTCTTTCAATTCGTGCTCTAGGTTTTCTGCCATTGTACTTCCTAAAATTTTAAAATTCTATTAGCTTTTAAAATTTTATTAGCTTGCACCACTCACATCCTTCTTCTGGGCAAGGTCCATTCAATAATCTTATCGCTTTATCGAAAAGCTTCTCTGCGTTCTCGACATCTACTTTCATTTTAACTAGCTGCGTATCAAAAATAACCTCACCAGTTTCTAGCACTTCTCTAGGATAATAGAACAACAAAAGGCTGTAATCCTCTGTATCGTAGCCGTTTTTTCTAAGCAAGAAATTGTAGCAATCGAGTTGGTTTTGATAGCTTTTCGAAGTGTCTTCCTTCGGGGCATATCCTCTCGTTTTATAATCCAAAACAATTAGCTTTTTGCCTTTCACTAATAGATTATCAATAGCCCCATGAAAAATGTTGCCTTCGCTATCTTGCCATGTAATCCCGCTTTTTTCGTTGCGCCATTTTTTCAATAGCTCAATATCCCCGAATAGTCTACAGCCAAAACACTCTGGGTTTTCTCTTAGTTCTGGTGGCATCATTTTTCTTGCGATGAACCTGTCAAAATGCCTTTTCAGGATTCTGTCCATCCCGCTAGGAAGACTAGGGAAAATCACCTCTGGCCTTTTCCATATTCCGTGTTTCGTTAGCCAGAAACATCTGGGACACTCTTCCATCAAGCTTAATGAAGAAGGCGACAATTTGAAAGTTTTAATTTTTTCTATCATTTTTCCAACATTTTATTTTACAATTTTAACTTTAATAAATCTTCTATATCATTATTTCATAATCTGCGCCAGGCAAGAATTCCGTGGGCGATTATTCTGTAGTCTATCTTTCCCCTTGTAGCCTTGAGAAATTTCTGGAAAATTTGTTGATGCTCTATTCCATACTTATGATATTGTTCATAAAGAAGTTTCATCGCTTTTCCTTTCGGCATCTTCAAACCTGTCGCAATCATTGCATCTATCACTGCTTCGCAGCATTTTCTTTTCATCTTCATAAAATCGATGAGAGTATTATCCAAATCAAAAAAGATGGCCCTTATCATAATACGCTATGGTAGAAAGAATTTAAAAGTTTTTAGGAGCTTATTTCGTTAACGATACTAGATAACAACAATATTTCTCTAAATATCCTATTTATTTCTTCGTCTTTTTTTACTTTCAATTTATTTGCCCCAAAAAAATATTTTTCTAGTAGCTCTCTTTTCCTAGAAGGCGTAGCGAAAGTAAACCTCAAATCTGAATCGCTTTGTGTATTTATTTTGTCCGTCAGGTCTTTCAAAAAATAGGAATACTTGCACAAATAGGGTCTTACTTTAATATTTAGTATTTCTTTTTTTATTTTTATCCCATGGTTTTTTTCTATATCCCTTCCGAGCTCTTCAGTAATTGTTTCAATTGTGATGGGTTTTTCTTCGTCAACAACTTTCATTAAGCTTTTCTTTATTCTACTTTCTGTAACATACCTCTCGACCAGGGGCATGTTCGGGTCTTTTCTGAAATCCAAAAACAAAGGATGCAATAACTTAGCGAATTTTTGTTGCTTGTAGTCCTTTATTACTATCCCCTCCATTGGTCCATTGTAAAAATTACTTTTTCTTAGAATCATTTTCTCTAGTTCTTGCATATTTGTTTCCCCTTTTTTCAATATAGGCAAAATAATCAAATCTTTTATTTCCAGAAAAGAAAGAATTTCCGAGGCTTTTTCATATTCAAGGAAACGGTTTTCCTTTAAGTCGTAAACATCAATAAGAAAAAAACTATCTAATTTTATATCATAAAAAATATTGTTAAGGCCATACCATTCTCCATAAACTATTAGATTTTCTGGTATGTTGGCGTGTTTTGAGTTTTTGTAAACCCACTTCTCGAATGCATCTGCCCATACGGGTTTTTGTCTTTTTTTGTCTAGCCAATCTGCACGAGAGCCACAGCGAAGTCTTCCTTCAACTTTCCTTAACTGAACATTTGCGCCATCTATTTTCTCGAAAATATACAATTCTTTCGAATTCAACAAGTCAAGATTCTCTTCTAAATAACTAATTTCAGGATATTTTTTGAAAAATGACATTTTAATCGCCAACTATCTGATAATTTCCATGCCTGTCTTTCTTAGAATTAACCAAATACAATTTTTTCCACTTGTCTTCTGGGAAGTAACTTTCTCTTAATTTGCTGAGCGGGAATAGAATATGTCGATAATCTCCACTAAAAACTATAAGAGAAGTTGGTAATTTTTCACTCTTGTTCGAGCAAATCGCGCTATATATAGTTAGCGCATTAGTAACAAATCCAATGTCCGCTATCGAGGCATTTTCTTCAGCCCTTTTCTTTGGCATGCTTTCTACAAATTTATGTACCTTTTCGCTTACTTCATCATTGTCCAAAGTCACAAATGGACCAATCGTTTTCAATATTTCAGTTGATTTGCTATAAGCATTTTCTATCAGGGCTATACTTTTTTTTGATATCTCCATTTTGTAAGCATTTATCTTAATATTGCGGTGGAATTCTATCTCTTGCATAATCTCCTGCGAAATGAAGACATCCCTATTTCTTAGCATTTCCTCCAGGCTTTCTTTTTCTTCTTTTTCAAAATCAATTATCGCAGAAGTATCTAAAAAAATCAACGGTTTTTCTCCAAAGAAAATTCTTTTCAAAAGGTTTTCGAATTTGTTTTTTTCCATATTCCCTCCAGTACTTTTAGGTTTTTGTTCTTTATAAATCTTTCTTTTGATATCACTGGAGAGTGACTTTATTTATTAGCTGTTTATTGTATAGTAATCTATTGAACATAGTCTTTTTGTATATAAAAGCTTAAAAATTTTGGCATCTTTTTCTTCGTATGGCTAGTTTAAAAGAGGCGCTTCTTGAGCTAAAGGAAATCATCAACAGTGCCCTATCAAAAAAGATAGATTTCAGTTCAAAAATTATTGAAGATGCTTACAGTTTCAAACAAAAAGAGCGCGATTATTATGTCAGAGAGATTGAAAATTCTATAAAAAGAATAGAAGCCTTGCTTTCGGAAAGTTTTGTTGTTGCGCCACAAGAAAAACGTTCTCTTGCAGAAGCAGCCATTCGCATAAAAGAGCTGAAAAAATTGATAAATGCCCGCGAGTTCCTTACAGCCATCGTTGCAATAGAACAGATATATGACCTGGTTCCATTAATAAAGATTTCTGATAGCGACCTGCCAAAATCCGAGTTTGTCTTGCCCCTAGTGCCCCGAGACATTTATGCCGAAGTCAAGGCTTCTTTCGACGAGCTGCTCAAGTGCTACGAGCATAATTGTTACAGGAGCGTGCTGATTCTTTGTGGGAGGATCCTCGAAATCTCGCTTCACAAAAAATATTTTGAAGTCACACACCAAGACTTGCTAGAGAAGTGTCCTGATATAGGGCTTGGTAACCTGGTTCTGAAGTTCAAGGAAAAGGGCATAGCTCTCGATCCAGGCCTGAGCAACCAAATCCATCTTATAAACCAACTGAGAATAGCCTCAGTGCACAAGAAAAAACAAGTTTTCAATCCAACGAAGAACCAGGCTCATGCCGCCATTCTCTATACTATCGATACTCTAAAGAAAATATTTCGTTCTTATTGATTTTCAATGACATAAACTTTTTCACAATGTTCTAGAATGCTGTTTCCATACAGGCTGCCACAAACCAAAATGCTTGTATGCCCTCAAATTAATGTATGGCAGAACATCTTTAGCAAGAGAGCCCCTTCTCGGAAGTTTGTCTATTATACTTTTACTCAAGAAATAAACGCCACAATTGGCCCATACATTTTTTAGTAAAGGCTTTTCCTTAAAATTTTTAACTTCTTGATTTTGAACTTCTACAACGCCATAATACAATCGCGGATTAGCAACACATACTGTGTCCGTACCAAAGTTTACTAGAGATGGTATGTCAATATCGGTCAAGTCATCTACATTTACAACAATGAAATCATCAGTTGTTACTAATGCAAGGGCCTTTTTCAGCGCCCCAGCAGATCCAGGTAAATTAGGGGTTGTAGCAAAGTGCACATTTAATTCGGGATGGTATCTCCTTATTTGTTTTGCCTCCCATTCTGTACAAGCTACTATTATCTTGTTTACAAAAGGAGCTAGCCATTTTACCTGTTTTTCAATAAGGGTTTCTCCACCAATTTCTAACAATGCCTTCGGAAAAAGCTTCTCTTTGCCCAGAGACCCCCCAGCCAAAATAATAGCATCAACTTTCCTAGCTTTCATTTTGTTGGTTCTCCTTAGCCCTGTTTTTTTAATTCTTTCAAATATATAAGCTTTTCTCTGTTTTTAAAACAAATAATAAAAATCAACGAACAAAAAGCCTTTTAAAGCGTTATTTTCTTGTTTTTATAATTGTTAAAATGGCAGGCAAAGGAAAGGAAATAAACATAACCTTGGGAAAGAACATTCAGCTTTTAGGCTTCGATATTCTAGAGCCAAGCGAAATGGCCATAGTCAACGATCTCATGCAGAACTATGTTAAGAAAATAGATAATAAGACAGAGTACGATCTATTAAAGCTCAAACTAAAAATGCATCAGCACAGCAAAACATTCATACATGAACTTGAAGCAGAACTGTTTTTGCGTCCAGGGGTTAGCCTAGGAACCGAGGTTTCTCACAAAAATCTGTACAAAGGCATAGCAATGGCAATGAAAAAAATTCTTTCAGAAATTGACCATTACAAGAAGCACAGTCCGAGAGAAAGACCTATCAAGAAACTTTCAAGAAAAATTCTTTAAACCCACCTTTATTTCAAACTTATACTAATCAAAAAAAAATGTTAAGACAAAAAAGACTTCGGGAAAAGGGCAAGATAAAGCCATCACATATTGTGAAATCCCTCAAGCCCGGGGATTCTGTAGTACTAGTGAGAGACCTTAGCTCAAATGGGGCGTTCCCTAAACAGTTTCAAGGCAAAGTAGCAAAGGTAGTGGGAAAAAGCGGCCGGGCATATATAGTGAAGTTTTTAAATGGAAAAGTATATAAAAAGCTAACTTTAAATGCACAGCATTTGAAAAAACTTGGCTAAGGGTAAAAATGATCAAAGATAAGAAACCTATCACATTAGCAGAAGCCCGCGGGCTTCTCAAAGACGCCGAGGGTGAAAAAGCAAAAGCTACGGCAGACCTCATTAAAAAATTTACAAAAATCAATGCAAGCGACGCTATAGCCCTAAAACAACAACTAATGGCGCTGGATATTGCAAAATTAAAAGAAGAAGACATTGTCAAGATAGTAGATTTTATGCCAGAAGATGCCGATGATGTAAGAAAAATATTCTCTGGCTATGATATTAGCCTAGAACAAGATGAAATCACAAAAATACTCGAGGTCATCAAGAAGAAAAAATAAAAATGATGCAAGAAGCAAAAGAAGAAAAAGCCATAATCCTGGATTTTTTGCCGAATGGCTACCCGTTAGAAACCAGAAGGATGCCCATAGCGCAAGCTGTCGGCACTTCTCACTTTACGCTTCTAGAGCTCATTCCTAGAAAAGGTGTCAAACTACAACTCAAAGAAGAAGTTTACATAGGGCCTGGTCGTAGAGACAAGATTTATTTTATTAGGGGGAGACTACCAAAAGAAAAACTTACCGAAACTGCCAAGTACCAAATCCAAGATTTCGTTGCTAAGGTAGTAAACGAGCAAGAGAAGAAATTCGTTGACTTTTTCAATAATGCCCAAGCAGTCAACACAAGACTTCATCAAATAGAACTATTGCCGGGATTTGGCAAGAAATATACCAAGATGATTCTCGAAGAGCGAGAAAAAAAGCCCTTCGAGTCGTTCGAAGACATAAAACAAAGACTTAAAAATATCCCAGACCCTAAAAAAACAGTAGAGAAAAGATTATTCGAGGAGCTTACCCAAGAAACTCGCTATAAACTTTTTTCTGCATAACTAATCTAGAAAATGACAGAGGAAAAAAAAGAACACCCCAAAAAAGAACCAAAAGAACCAAAAGAACCAAGGAAGGAATCGGGGAAAGAGAAAAAACCGGAAAGAAAAGAGTCTAAGCAAGAGGCGTTAACAAGAATTTTGGCTACAGACATTCCAAGTAATCTTTCGATATACGCCGGCCTGACAAAAATAAAAGGCATTTCATGGGCGTTGTCTGGGGCAATATGCAAGAATCTTGGGCTAAATAAACACCAAAAAATTTCAACTCTTTCAGAATCAGAAATAGAAAAGATAAATGCCTATCTTAAAAGCTTCCCTGCCGAACAATTTCCATCATGGCTATTAAACAGAAGGAAGGACATCGAAACTGGGCAAGATAAACATTTATTGACAACAGAATTGGATTTGCAAAGAGAATTTGATATAAGAAAAATGAAAAAAATTAAATGTTACAAAGGAATAAGACACGCCTTAGGACAGCCAGTTCGAGGCCAGAGAACAAGATCGCACTTCAGGAAAGGCCGTTCTATAGGTGTTACCAGAGTCAAGATGCAACAGCCAGCAAAGTCAGCTGAAAAAGGTAAAGAGAAAAAATAACCAAAAACTAATGTATGATTCAAAATGGGAGACCCAAGAAGACAACACAAAAAATTCACTAGACCTAGACAGATTTTTTCAAAAGCAAGAATAGAAGAAGAGAAGGAAATCGTAAGGAAATATGGTCTAAAGAACAAAAGAGAAATATGGAAAGCCGAGACCGAAATTAACCGAATAAGAAATCAAGCAAAAGCACTGATATTAAAACCCGAAGAACACGGGGCTTTTTTCTCAAGGTTAAGAAAAATGGGTTTGATCAAGGGGCAAGTAAGCATAGATGATGTCTTGGCATTGACCAAAGAAAAACTACTCGAAAGAAGATTGCAAACTCTTGTGTTCAAAAAAGGACTTGCGAAAACAATAAAAGAAGCAAGGCAATTGATAACCCACAGAAAAATTAAGATAGGGGATAGAATAGTTAATATCCCTGGCTATATCACTAATGTCGAAGAAGAGGAGAAAATTTCATTAATAAAAAAAGAGCCAAAGGCTTCTCCTGCAGAATCCGAAACTGCCAATGCTGAAAATTTGGAAAAAGAAAAAAATCTATTAAGCGTAGCAGAAGTAAAAGAAGCAGAGTTCGAGAAAGCAGTTGAGAACAAACAGGAGGAATAAAATGGAAAAGAAACTAGAAGGTACTGCCATAGCACATATTTTTGCTACCTACAACAACGTTATAGTTCATATTACCGATATGGCAGGAAATACCATTTCAATAGTCTCTGGGGGAGAAATTACCAAACACGACAGATTGAAAGGAAATCCTACTGTAGCTATGTTTGTAGCAAAAAAAGCTGCTGAAAAAGCAAAAGAGTACGGAATAAAGGCAGTTTACGTTAAAGTTTCTGGAAAAGGGGGGGTTTTGGCGCCTACCCCTGGGCCAGGAGCCAACGCCGCGATCAAGTCATTGGCAAGGGAAGGTTTAAAAATATTGAATATTACAGATGTAACACCAATTCCGAGAGGAGGTCCCAAGCCGAAAGGGGGCAAAAGAGGCAGGCGAGTTTAAAAATGAAAATAGAAAAGCTAAGCAAATCAGATGAAAAAATAAGTTTCATTGTTCATGGGATAAATCACAGCATTGCCAACGCAATAAGAAGAAGTGTTCTTGAAATTCCTACGCTTGCAATAGAGTTTGTAGAATTCTACAAGAACGATTCTGCCCTCTACGATGAAGTTCTGGCCCACAGACTAGGCCTAATCCCATTACGCGCACCAAAAACATTCACCTTGAAGGATGAATGCAATTGTAAAGGCAAAGGTTGCTCACAATGTACTGCAGTATTCAAGCTCAAAGCAAAAGGTCCCTGCACAGTGTATTCTTCTGAACTGAAGGGGAAATCTGCCGAGGTTGTGTACAAAGAAATGCCCATTACAATTCTGGCCAAGGACCAAGAGCTTGAGCTAGTAGCAGAAGCAATTCTTGGAATCGGCAAGAACCATGCGAAATTTACCCCGGGATTATTATGGTTTAATGCTTATCCTCTTGTCAAGGAAATAAAACAGACAGACAAAAGCATAAAGATTCCTGCAGAAGAATTCGAGAAGATTAGAAGAGCGGACATTAAAGCATGTCAAGATTATCTTAATGAAACAGTCGAATCAAATGGTAAATTTTTGAGAATTGAAGCAAGCAAAGAAGATTTCATATTTTTCATAGAAAGTTTTGGTCAGCTGTCTCCTGAAGAGATTTTTACCGAGGCCTTGACAGCGTTAAATAAAAATTTGGATAAGATAGCAAAGGCCATCAAGAAAGAAAAATAATTCTCATATTTGCTATAAAGTTAAAGTTTAAATATTAAAAAACTCTGGCAACTTAGTGCAAGCGGGAGTGCCGGAGTGGTCAAACGGGCATGGCTAAGGACCATGTGGCTTAGTGCCTGCACAGGTTCGATCCCTGTCTCCCGCATACGATAGAAAAATGATTTCAAAAACAGAATTAGAGAAAAGGAAAGAAAGGAAAAGCAACGAAGAAGTCATAGAAATAGTTAATCTTCTAAAGAAACAGCGGGCTCCTTTATGGAAAACCGTTGCTAAGCTAATTACTAGGCCAACAAGAAAACAAGTCGAAGTTAATATCGAAAAAATAAATAAATTGAACAAGGGCGATTCCATTATTATAGTTCCTGGCAAGATATTGGGTAAGGGCAATTTAGAAAACAACGCAACCATCGTCGCGTTAAAATTTTCTGAATCTGCTAAAGATAAACTTGTCAAGAAAGCCAATCTGATGAGTTTTCAAGAATTCATAAAAAAACAAAAAGATTTCAAAGGAATCCCTATAAAAATTGTAACTTAAAATAAAAATGGAAGAAAAAAACGAGATTATTATAGATGCTGATGGTGCAGTGTTAGGGAGATTAGCGACATTTGCCGCAAAAAAATCATTGCAAGGCAATAAAGTCGTGATAGTAAATAGTGAAAAGGCAAAAATAATTGGGTCGCCTTCTGTAATCGTTGAAAAATACAGACGTAAAATTAGGCTAGGCAGAGGCGCCCAGAAAGGCCCAAGAATATTGAGAAGGCCTTCGGAGATTTTGAGGAGGGCTATAAGGGGGATGATAGAATACAAAAAGGGCAGGGGTCGCGAAGCTTTCAAGAGAATTCGATGTTATGAAGAAATCCCAAAGCTTTACGAGAATAGAGAAACTATAAAAATGCCAAAAAAGGAAGCTATAAGATTCATAACCCTACAAAAATTAAGTGAATATTTGACTGGGAAAAAGCAAAAATAAATTAAAGCAAAATGACAAAGAAAAAATTTGCTCCAGGAAAGAAGATTGTGGTGGTGAGTGGCACGAGAAAGAGTAGCAAGGCTTGCGCAACAATCCAAGAAGGTACGGGCAAGATACTCATAAACAAAAAACCTCTGGAGGTTTTCAATAATTTTCAGAGACTTTCGTTGAGCGAGCCATTGGTCATAGCTGAAGAGGTACTGAAAGAAAAAGCGAAACAAATGGATATTAATGTAACGGTTCGTGGTGGTGGCGTGGAAAGTCAAATTGAAGCTGCGAGACTTGCAATTGCTAGGGGGATTCTTGCTTTCAACAAGAGTGCCGAACTAAAAAATGCTTTCCTTAAATACGATAGAATGTTATTGGTGGCCGACACTCGCAGAAAAGAACAAAGAAAGCCAAACGATTCAAAGGCCCGCGCAGCAAGACAAAAATCATACAGATAGAAAGTATAGTTGAAAATATCACAGATAATTTTAAAAATCTACTCCTCTTTTCTGAAAAAAATCACAACACTGCAAATGAAACAATCTATAGAAACAGGACTTATTGGACACAGAAAAATAAATATCGATTCACCAGAAGTCGCTGCAGTTAGTGCGATAGAGGCAATGATAAGCAAGGGATTTTTTGAGTATTGTTTTGAGCAGGGGTGGCGTTTGATAGATACCCCTCCAATTACAGATGCCACTGGAGCATGCGAAAACTTTTTGACGATATTCGAAGTGGACTTTTTCAATAAGCCAGCATACCTCTCGCAGACAGGACAACTTTATCTTGAAGCATTTTTGCATCAATTTGACGGTGTTTTCTGTTCTGGTCCGAGTTTTAGGAAAGAAGATGTTGTTGATAATAGGCATTGCGTTGCATTTACTTTACTCGAAATAGAAGTAGCCAACTGCGATTTAGAACAACTTCAGAAACATATCGAAGGAATTTTTGATTATATGGTAAGCAATGTTTCACGAAAATGCGAAAAGGAACTTTCAATGTTGGGCGTGGAGAGGGGGTGGCTCGAAACATTTAGGCCACCATATCGAGTAATAACATACGAAGAAGCGATCAAAAAACTAAGCTTGAGCTGGGGCGATGATCTGAAAGATCAGCATGAAAAAGCGCTAGTGAAAATGAATGACAATAAACCTTTATTTGTCACGCACTATCCACAAGAGATCAAGTTTTTCAATATGAGAGTCAACAGACAAAATCCAAGAATAGTCAATAGCATGGATTTACTGCTACCTTACAGCGGAGAAGCCGTAGGTGCTGCAGAAAGAGAAGAAGATTATCAGAGGCTTACAAAAAGACTTGAAAAATCTAAAATGTTGGAGTTAATGGTAGAGATAATAAAGAAAGATACTAACAAAAGCGATAAAGAAAAAAGAGAAGAAGCAATGGCCAGGTTTGACTGGTATATTGATCTTGTCAAGAGGTATCCAATAAAGCACGCTGGTTGTGGGATTGGCAAGAATAGAGTTACACAAGCATTTTTGGCTTCAAGTGACATAAGGGCTTGTGCAGCTTATCCACTCAACAAAGAAAGTTTAATGTGAAAAGGAAACAGCAAAGCTTTTAAATAGGCTTTATTATTTTATTTACTGTTTAGGAAATGATAATACCAATAAGGTGTTTCTCATGTGGGAAGCCTATTGCACATTTATGGGAGAAATTCAAAAATAGAGTTGAGAAAGGAGAAGATCCAAAAAAGGTTTTGGATGACCTAGGCTTGGAACGCTATTGTTGCCGTGCGGTGTTCTTGGGGCATGTCGATTTGTTAGAACTAGTAAGCAAATTCAAAAAATTTTGATTCTCGTATAGTTGCCACACTCTAAACACTTGATAGATTTTTTTCCTTTGCTAATCCTTATTTTGCAGTTTCTCCCAGGAACAAAATAACTATTGCATTTATGGCAAAAAAGTCTTCTATAATTTTTAAGAGAAAAATTATTTCTTTTAGCAATTTTTCTGGCAAGAACTATATATCTTCTTGCTGCTAGGGGTCTTGTTGCCGATTCCTTCCTTGCCTTGACGAATAGCTCGTTAATTTCTTCAATAACTTTTTTGTCAGGAATCTTTCTCATTTTCAAGAACTCAGAAAATTAAAAAGCGAAGACAGTTTATGCACTTCCCGACCGAAGCCAGTACAATGCATAACGTAAGCAGCTTAACTTCCGTGTTCGGGATGGGAACGGGTGTTTCCTGCTTACTCTGACCGTCTTCATTCAAACAACAAGTCTGAGATTTTTAAATCTTTTTATTATTTAATGTAAGTCTCTTCCATTCGTTAAGACGAAAAATTTATATAATCTTCAATCTTCATTGTTAAAGAAGAGCGAGGATAGTCTAGGATTTACAGCATAGCACTTCGGTGCTTACTGACGTTCTTCTTCGGAAGAACACCTAGATCCTCTTCGCTCTTTGTTTCTAATTTGGTTCATTTTAATTAAAAATATTTATAAGCCAAAAATAATGCTATAATTTAGAGCGGGAGTGCCGGAGTGGTCAAACGGGCATGGCTCAAGCAAGCTTAGGAAAACCCTGGCTTTTAGAGACCATGTGGCTTAGTGCCTGCGAAGGTTCGAACCCTTCCTCCCGCATACGATAGAAAAATGGCAAAAAAACAAAAATATTTGGTTGATACTTCTGTAGTAGCCCAGAGAAAATTGTTTAGACTTTTCAAAACAAAATTGTCGGGTCAAATTCTAATTCCTAATGCAGTTATAGCAGAACTAGAGAACCTAGCAAACAAGGGCAACGATGCAGGATTCCATGGTTTAGAAGAAATAGCAAAACTCCATAAATTAAAACCCAGAATAAGCATAAAGTTTATAGGGTTGAGGCCAACAGAACATCAGATAAAGTTCGCCAAATCTGGCGAAATCGATGCCTTAATTCGAGAGCTTGCATACAAGCATCATGCTACTTTGATTACAGCAGACATTGTTCAAGCTAAATCTGCCATGGCCTATAACATTAAAGTATTTTTTGTAAAATCGCGCACGAAAAAGAAAAAAAGAAAGATTTTTTTCTTTAGAAAATAATCACAATAATTTATTTAAAGATTCTTTTATAATCTCTTTGAATTTCAACAAATGTACGGAATAGTCCCAAAATATTGTTTTTTTACAAAAGGTGTAGGCAAGGACAAAGAAAAATTGAAATCTTTTGAGGCTGCTTTGCGAGATGCAGGAATTGCTCCTTACAACATCGTGAGAGTTTCAAGTATTTTTCCTCCAGCATGCAAAATTATCTCAAGAAAAAAAGGACTGGAAAAATTAGCATATGGAGAGATAATCCATTGTGTTATGGCAGAAATCTCTACGAACGAACCCTATCGATTAATTTCGGCTTCGATAGGCGTAGCAATCCCCGAAGACAAATCGAAGTATGGTTACTTGAGCGAATATCACGATTATGGAGTTTCGGATTCGAAAGCGGGGGAATACGCAGAAGACCTGGCAGCACAGATGCTCGCTACTACCCTCGGAATTCCTTTTGACCCCGATAAAGACTACGACTACAGAAAAGAAATATACAAATTGTGTGGCAAAATAGTCAAAACAGACAATGTCACTCAATCAGCCGTAGGAGACAAAAACGGTTTGTGGACAACAGTTGTTGCTGCAGCCGTGTTAGTCCCCCGAGTCCATAACAATTAAAAATAATAGTTCTTTTCTTTGGTTATGCCAATCAATGCTTCACCAGAATATTTCAAAGCACAGGGCGAGTATCTTGCAGCAAAGACGAAAGAAGCCAAGATAGTTGCTTTGGAAAAGATGATAAAGCTTGCTCCAAAGCACAAAGGCTCAGAGAATCTTCTTGCAGAGCTAAGGGCAAAATTATCTAAACTAAAGAGAGAACTCCAGGAAGAGAAGAAAAAGAAAAAACACTCTTCTAATCTAGCAGTTAAAAAAACTGGTGACGCGCTAGTAGTCCTGGTTGGCTTAACAAAAAGCGGAAAGAGCTCCTTGCTTTCTGCCCTAACTAATGCCTCTCCTAGAATCTCGCCATTTCCATACACAACAATTACCCCAGAACAAGGAGTATTCGATTATGGTGGCTGCAAAATTCAAATCGTTGAAATTCCCTCGCTTCGCAAGAATATCGAACTAGACTCAGAAAATCTAGGCATTGTAAGAACCGCGGACTTAGTTATTATAGTGGCCCTAAATGACGAAGAGATAGAACAAGTCATGCAAGAGCTAGAAGAAGCCAAGATTTCTTTACCGACTCTTGTTGTCCATAATAAAATGGACATAATTCAAAAAATCCCGTCGCGTTCAGAATTTTCGGTTTCCTCTCTAGCAAAACAAAATATCGAAGAACTAAAAGATAAGATTTTCAAAAAACTTAAGATAATTAGAATTTTTACAAAAGAGCCTGGCAAGAAAAAATCAGAATTGCCAATAATCCTCAAGGAAAAATCTACTATAAGAGATTTAGCAGAAAAAATACACAAAAGCTTCGTTGAAAAATTTAATTATGCTTTGGTATGGGGTTCGAGCGTTAAATTCCAAGGTCAAAGGTGCGGCCTAGAACACCAGCTCGAAGATGGCGACATCGTAGAAATCTATTTAAGAAAGTAACTTTTTTAGTCTATGTGCTCCTGTAGCTCAGTTTGGATAGAGCACTTGCCTCCTAAGCAAGGTGTCGCAGGTTCGAATCCTGCCAGGAGCGTTTTAATTTGATTAATCGTAAACTGAAAATGAAAAAAATCGAAGAAAATTTCTTTAGCAGAAAAACAGAAATTGTTGCAAAAGAACTTCTTGGTAAGATCCTTGTAAGGAAAATCAACGGCAAAGAGCTCAGAGCAAGGATAGTAGAAACCGAAGCTTATTACGGCGCGAGAGACCCTGCATCCAGAGCTTTCAAAAAATCAAAAATGGCGAGGCCAATGTTTGCAAAGCCAGGAACACTCTTTATTTACAATGTTCACAAATACTGGATGTTCAACATTGTGACAGAAAAAGAAGGCAAGGCCGGTGCCGTTCTAATTCGCGCTCTAGAGCCCCTGAACTTCAAAGCCAATTTGTCTGGACCAGGCAAATTAACTCTGGCATTGAACATATCGAAAAATTTTAACGAAAAGCATCTTTCTGAAATCGAGGATATAATGATAATGGATGATAAAAAAGGAGTTCCTATAAAAATAGCATGTTCTCATAGGATAGGTGTAAGAAGGGACCTTAGAAAAAAACTAAGGTTTTTTATAAAATTCAATAAATGCGTCAGCCGGGATTCGAACCCGGGTCATTAGCTTGGAAGGCTAAGGTCCTACCACTAGACTACTGACGCTCCTTATCCAAAATACAAAAGGAATTTAAAAAGGTTTTTAAATAAAAATCACTCAAAGTAAAGATGGAAGAAGAAACAAAAGCAGAAGCAGAACAAGAAGAAAAACAGGAAAAACAAAAGCAAGAACAAGAAGAAACAGAAGAAACCAAGAAAACAGAAGATAAAGAAAAGGAAACAGAAGAAAAAGGAAAAAAAGAGAAGGAAATCAAAGAAGAACAAAAAGAAGAAAAGAAAGAAACAAACCAAGAAGCAAAACATGAAAAAAAAGAATACAAGCATATTAAATTCTTGAGCTCGGGGTGGTATGACAAGAATTACAAGATTTTGTTGATTATTTCGCTATTGGTTTTTGTATTGGCAATTGGTTCTATTGTGTTGTTTTATACCAAGCATGGCGACATAATGAATAAAGATGTTACGCTAACAGGGGGCACAACAATCACTGTTTATACTAGTGATGTAAACTTAGCCGAACTCGAGGCATTTCTCAAAGGAAAATTGGGCGAAGTGAATATTAGAAAGCTAGAAGATATAACTACAAGAAAAACTATTGCATTTGTTGTTGAAACTTCTTCTGATGCTAATGTAACAAAAGCCGTGCTGGAAGAATATCTCAAGTATCCTCTAGACAATTCAAATTCTAGCACCGAAATCTCTGGGGCGTCTCTTGCCAAAAGTTTCTACCATCAGCTTTTGATTGCAATGGCAGTGGCCTTTGTTTTCATGGCAATAGTTGTCTTTATAATTTTCAGAAATCTTATCCCATGTTTAATGATTGTTTTTTGTGCAGCAGCAGATATAATCAGTGCGCTGGCCTTGGCGAATGTCTTGGGCTTTAGAATTTCAACAGCAGGCATAGCCGCCTTTCTTATGCTTATAGGTTATAGCGTAGATACAGATACGATGTTAACTACAAAAGTTTTGAAAAGAAGAGGCGAGGGGGCACTAAACTCGAGAATAAAATCAGCATTCAAGACGGGGCTTATAATGACTCTCACAAGTCTCGCTGCGGTTTTGATTGGCTATTTCATAGCAAATTCAGACGTTTTAAAAGAAATATTTTTTATATTAGCTTGTGGCCTGGCGATGGATTTATTCTATACATGGCTTGCAAATGCATCTTTACTTAAACTATATTGTGAAAAGAAAAAAATCTCTTGAAAATGGCAAAAATAACTTGGCGAATTTGGCTCTTGATAATTTTGCTTGTTATCGCAGGAATTGTTATCTTTAATTGGCAGATTTTGTATGGCAAGGTTTATGTCAAAAGTATTGTTCCTAATTCTTCGGCAGCACAAGCGGGGATTGCCCAAGGAGAATTGATCAAAGAGATAAATGGCAAGGCCATAAATAGTATAGAGGATTATAGTAATGCTTTGGCTTTACTCAAAAACGAAGCGGAAATAATTGTAGAAACCGAAAATGGAACTTTTAGATACAATAGCGCTACTCTCGACTTCGAGCTAGACAATAAAACAATAAGGCATGTTTCTGGCAATGCAGAAATCGCCGGCCTAAAAGAAGGCATGATTGTAGAGTCAATCAATAATTTTTCTTTAGAAACCTACACCTTTTCTGAAATAAAAGAAAAAGTCGAGCCAAAAACTAAAATAACGATAAAAACCAACAAGAATGAGTATGTCTTTTTATCAACAAATAATATCGGAATGGTGGTTTCTGAAGTTTGGCCAACAAGAATTAAGGCTGGTTTAGATTTACAAGGTGGCGCCCGCGCTCTCGTAAAGCCTGAGCGAGCATTGACAAGAGAAGAAATGGCAAACTTAATAGAAACAGTTCGTTATAGGCTCAACGTTTATGGTTTAACAGATGTTAATGTTAAGGACGTTAGCGATTTAGAAGGCAACACTTACTTAATGGTAGAGCTTGCTGGGGCAACTCCAATAGAACTTCAAGACTTGATAGCAAAACAGGGCAAGTTCGAGGCCAAGATAGGCAACGAAACAGTCTTTGTAGGGGGCCACAATGACATCACTTTTGTTTGCAGGAACGATGCCTCTTGCGCAAGAATAGAATCCTGTAATGCAATAGAAGGCAGCGAGTCATGCAGGTTCCAGTTCGAAGTGCACTTGTCCGAAGCAGCAGCAAAAAGACACGCCGAATTAACAGCAAATTTGATTGAAAATACTACGGGCGAAGGCAAGAGCTACTTGAACGAAACTCTAGACTTGTATCTAGATGACAAGCTAGTCGATTCTTTATTTATTTCTTCTGACCTGAAAGGAAAAGTTACAACAGCTGTTGCTGTTTCAGGCAGTGGCATAGGAAAAACACGTCTGGAAGCCTACAATAATGCAGAAACAAACATGAAAAAATTGCAGACAATTCTCATTACAGGCTCGCTTCCTTTCAAGCTTGAGATAATAAAACTAGATTCTATTTCACCAACATTGGGCCAGGAATTCACAAAAAATGTTATAGTAGCTGCCTTGGCTGCTTTCGTTGGTGTTTGTTTGATAATTTATATCCGCTACAGAAAATTTCAACTTTTTATTCCAGTAATCATAACAATTGTATCAGAAACAGTTTTAACACTATTAATTGCAGTAATAATCCACTGGAACATTGACCTTGCAAGCATTGCGGGGATTATTGCAGCAATAGGTACTGGTGTTGACGATCAAATTGTCATGATAGACGAATCAGAATCCAAAGCCGCGAAACAATACAGCATGAAAGAGCGAATCAAGAGAGCCTTCTTTATTATCATGGGCGCCTACGCTACGGTTGTTGTTTCATTGTTGCCTTTGTGGTGGGCCGGCGCAGGCCTGCTTCGTGGCTTCGCAGTTACAACCTTGCTTGGCATTACAGTCGGGGTCTTTGTAACAAGGCCCGCCTTCGCAGATATTCTAAAGATAATAACAAAAGAATAAAGATGCTTCCTTCAATCCATCTTATTTCAGCGATTTTAATTTCAGTAATTCTAGCTTTTTTCTTCCAGTGGTGGCAAATTTTATTGTTTTTCCTCGCTGCGATTTTCATAGACGTTGATCATTACATTTATTTTATTTACAAAAAAAGGTCCGCGAATTTATCGAAAGCATACAACTATTTCTACAATCTTAACAAAATCTTGGCAAAGAGAAAAAACCAGTTGGAATTATTGATGATTTTCCATAACCTCGAGTTTTTAATAATTCTTTTTATTCTAACTCTTTTTTCATTTCCGATTTTCTTCCCGATTTTATTTGGCGTTTTAGTGCATTATTCTCTAGATTTTATTGCCTTGCTCACTTGCAAAGAAAATAATAAAAAATATAAAAGGGCTTTTTCATTATTCTGTTATATTATTAAAAATGCCAAAAAAAGCTAAAGAAACCATCACACAAAAAGTTCTTAAAAACACGAGTTACAATTTTTTAACTGCCTTAATCTCGAAAATCGGTGCTTTCGTATTTACTGTTATTATTGCAAGAGTTCTTTTTCCCGAACTTTTTGGTATTTACACTCTTGCCCTTACAATCATCTTAACAATAGCAACTTTCACTGATCTCGGGCTTAATGCTACCTTAATAAGATACATTTCCGAGTCATTGAAAACAAAAACAAGCAAATCAGAACAACAAGCAAGAGCCAGGTTTTATTTTTTATTGAATCTTAAGCTGGTCTTTACAGCAATAACTGCCTTGGCCCTTTTTCTGTTATCAGACATTATTTCTTTTTATCTCTTCAAAAAGCCCCTTCTTGCTTTGCCCTTGAAAATAGGTTCAATTTATCTTTTTGTTATTTCAGTACAAGGCTTTTTTAGTTCAATCTTTTATTCCTTGCAAAAAATAAATTATAGCTTAGTAGCAGAAACCATCTTTCAATGTTTAAGAATAATCCTGGTTTTGTTGTTCTTGAGTCTTTACAAATCTATTGGAACAATCTTCATTTCCTTGAGCATAGCTCTTTTTGTTTCGTTTCTTTTCCTTTATTTCACACTTTCAAGAAAATATGCTTTTTTGTTGAAAGGTAAAAAAGCCAGACTCGAACAAGGAGAAAAGAAACGTCTTCTTAGTTTCTTTGGTTGGCTAACAATTTCGAGCATTTCTTTAGTTTTCTTTGTCCATATTGATACATTCATGCTTGGCCTGTTCTTGCCAGCAGAATTTATTGGCTACTATGGTGCGATTTTTAGTATTGTTGGTACTGTTGCAGCTTTTGTTGGTTTCGGTTCAGTTTTGTTGCCTGTTTTTACACAACTCGAACAAGGCAAGCTCGAACGAGGCTTCAATAAAGTTTTCCATTATGTTTCTTTAATTGCGATTCCTGCAGCAATTGGTCTCGCTTTTGTTATTGTTCCAGCAATTCAAATTATTTATGGCCAGGCTTATGTTCCTTCTAGCTACAAATTTGCAATAACAATTACCTCTGTCTTGCTTAGTCTGCTTGTGATTGAATCCGCATTAACTGCAATTTACTCGGCTTTGTTTCAAGCAAAGGAAAGGCCAAAGATTCCATCTGTTTTAATAGTTATGGCAACAATAGCAAATATAATTCTAAATTACCTTTTCATAAAAATTGGAATCTCAATTGCGCCGCAGTATGGTTTGATAGGCGTAGCTTTAGCAACTGTAATAACGCGTTACTTTAATCTAATCGCGCTGGCAATCATTTCAAAAAAGAAATTTAATGTCAAAGCAAAAGCAAGTTCAATATTGAAACCTTTGATAGTTTCAATAATTATGCTCACATTCTTGTTTATTCTCGGCCATTTCTTCGTAGCTTCAATTTTAACTGAAATCGCACTAATAATTCTTGGCGCTTTGGTTTATTTCGTGATAATGTTGGCCATTAAAGGTATAAAAACGGAAGATTTTAAAATGATAATAACTCTTAGATTAAAAAAATGAAAATTCTCATTACTGGGGGTGCTGGTTTTATAGGTTCTCATTTAGCAGAAAAATTAGTTAATCTTGGCTATGATGTAACTGTTTTGGATAATCTATCTACTGGAAATAAAAAAAATTTGGCTTCTATTTTAGACAATGTTACTTTTGTCGAAGGGGACATAAGAGATTATGATCTTCTGCAGAGGATATCCAAGGTAGATTATGTTTTTCATGAAGCAGCTTTGCCTAGTGTCCAACGTAGCATAAAGGATCCAAAAAGCACTGTTGAAGTTAATATTAATGGAACCTTAAATGTTTTACTTGCTGCCAGAAACAACCATGTTAAGAAAGTTATTTTTGCTTCTTCATCTTCTGTTTATGGTGAACAAAAAGATAAAAAGAAATTAGAAACTATGATTCCAAACCCCTTGAGTCCATATGCAGTAACTAAACTGACCGGAGAGCATCTTTGTAAAGTCTTTTCACACGTTTATAATTTACCTACTGTTTGTTTACGTTATTTCAATGTTTTTGGCCCTAGACAAAATCCAGATTCAGAATATAGTGCAGTTATCCCTAAATTTATAAAACTAATTTTACAAGACAAACGACCAACTGTTTTTGGAGACGGCAAGCAATCAAGAGATTTTACATATGTTGATAATGTTGTTAATGCAAATCTTTTAGCAATGAAAAGCGATATCCAACATGGAGAAATAATAAATATTGCCTGCGGTAAGTCCTATAATTTATTGCAGTTGATTGAAATAATTAATAAATCTCTAAATAAAAACATCGAACCAATTTTTACAGAAGCGAGGCCTGGTGATATAAAATATAGTTTAGCAGATATAGGCAAAGCAAAAAAACTTCTAGGCTACACGCCACAAGTTGATTTTGTAGAAGGATTGAAAAGAACTATCTCTTTCTACCAAATATCTTCTTAGCTATAGCATAAAATAAAGGAGATTTTTCATATCTGTAAACTTTGATTAATTGCCCGCCAAAACTTTCTTTAAAATGAAAAATTCCTTCTTGTTTTGGGTCAGCGCCCCACATGTTGAATTTTTTATAGTGATTCTTACTCCCCCATTCAATTATTCTCCATATAAGCAAATTATTTGCCCCCCGGATTTGGATAGCTTTTTGAGAATTGCCCCAGATAGGCATACTTATTTCATCTTCAAACATGAATAATTGCACTATTCCAATCGCTTCGTTCTGATATTTTGCTACGAAGAATTTAGCTAAATTCTTTTGGACCATAAAATTCCAAACATTCTTGAAATAATCTTTATGAGGAATTCTAAAGTTCCATCTGCTTGCCTGTTCTCTGAAAAGAGAATATAACCTATTTAGTTCTTCAATATTTTTAATCTCTCCAAATAAAATTCCCGATTTTTTAGCATTTCTTATATCATTTCTATTCTTCTTGTCCAATTTTTTCCATAATTCTTCAATGTTAGAGATATTGATAATGAAAGTCCAGTCATCATATTTTTTGAAGCCATATTTTTCAAGAATTGGCTGTTCTTGAAAATCATAGATTACTATTTGGCCCTTTGCTTTTTTCAGCATTTCTTTAATATTATCATCACTATATTCCAAAATTCCCGTCCCACACATCCCCCCAAATATTGTTTTATAGGGGATCCCAAATTTGTATAAGATTTTACCTTTTATTTTTTCTAAATTTATAGGTCTATAACCTCTACAATTAAAAACTTCTATATATTCTTTTGTTTGATGAATGTTCATTTTCTAGCAAAAGCCATTATATTATCTGAAGTTGTAAAATTTTCCAGAAATTTTAGATTTAATTTAGAGAACCATTTCTTATTCCTTAATTTTGGAACAAAAAGCCCTGCAGGTATTATTTCTATGTCTTTGAAATGAGCTTTATTCAAAAAATATTTAAGCTGGTTAATTTCAATCACTCTTTCACTTTTACAAGCTCCGAAAACATTCTCATAAAATCCTAATAAACTCTGTTTTGATCTGTTAGGAGTTGTAACAATGACTTTTCCTCCTTTTTTTGCTGTTCTATGCATTTCATTTATAATTTTTTGAATGTCTTTGTCATTAAAATGCTCTATTAATCCTAGACAATATACCAAATCAAAACTTCCTTTTTTGAATGGAACTTTCCTTACATCGCCAAATTTTAAAATAGCTCCAGGAATTCTTTTCTTTGTCATATTCAGCCCGATTTTGCTGTTATCAATGCCAAAAACTTTAGCCCCATAATAATCTTTGAACCATTTGAGCCATAATCCCCCACCAGAGCCAAATTCGCATATTTTCAAATTCTTGCCTTTAATCCTTTTCATGATTTCTTCACGAATCCTTTTGAAAGAATAGCTTGAAAACCAGATTTTCTCATATTGTTTCTGTCCAGCGCCCCACTTTTCATTCCAGTTTTCTTTTTGAAGTTTCATTTTTATAGGTGTTTAAAAGATTTTTAACTACCTCCTTTATGTTGAATTCTTTTAATAGCTTTTTATATAAAAGATTGCTGTAAAACTGTTTTTTCTTTTTATTTTTCAGTATTTCCAGGACTTTTTTTGACATTGACTCAATATCTCCAAATCTAAACAAAAGCTCTTTTGGCAGAACTCCTTTGTTTCCGCCGACATCAAACGCAACTATTGGTAGTTTGAAACACATCGCTTCTAAAAAACTATAGCAGATCCCCTCAGTTTCACTGGTATTAACAAAGATGTCAGCAGCAGCATAAGCAGCCCCTATATTCTCATTATTTATTGGGCCAGTGAAAAAAATATCTTTTCCGATTTCTAAATTTAAATCTTTAATTAAGCTTGAGATTTTTTTCATTTCTCTTTTTTCTGAAGGACCAACAATAACAAGTACAACATTGTCATAATTTTTTTTGACCAAGGCAAATGTCTTAATAAGCAAGTCTATTCTTTTTACTGGATAAATTCTTGCAACATCGAGAATGACTTTTACATTTTGTGGGATTTTATACTTCTTTTTAAATTTTATTCCATCTTCTTTTTTTATTTTACTAAATTTTTTAGGGTCTATAGAATTTGGAATAAGGATAATTTTCTTTTTTGCACTTGGAAACCATCTCAAAAATTCTTTTTTAGATTCATTCCCCTGTGTTGCTATAATCTTGTCAGCATATTTTACACAATCTTTTGCTAATAAACTAAAAATCCATAAAACAAAATTTCTAACAATTCCAGGCCTATAACGCATTCTTGAGTTGATTATTAATGGTATTTTATTTTTTTTAGCCCATTTTGCGGCTTGAATTGTTGTAAATCTAAAGAATTCATCACTCTGGATTATATCCGGTTTTTCTTTTTCTAGAATTAATTCTAAATCAAAAGGGATTATTATATCTCGTGGTGCAATCGACTCAAATCTATGAATCTTAAAATGAGGATTAATAAACTCAACTTTCTTACTGTATTTTTCATTTCTTTTGAAGTATTGCACATACTTTTGTCTTGCGCAAATACAAACAACATCAATATGCTTCGAAAGTTCCTCGAGCAAATTATACAATGGCCCACGGAATTCTGCCGAAAACCAAGGACAAATATATGCCAGTTTTATTCTTCTCTTTCCCATTTTAATACAAATTTCAATAATTATTTAAACCTTTTTTATCTTGGGTTTATTATGAAGAAGATTTATTTTCTTGGGGGTTTACATCCAGTATTCGAAACTTATTTAAAATATCCCCCTAAAGGAATTAATTACATTTCAAAGATACAATTAGAATCCTATAGGAAAGTAAAAATTTACCAAAAAGGCATATATAGAATTGGTAAAACTATTTTATCTAGAATAAATTATTGGACAGGATTGCCTAGATTTTACTATATTAGAGATACAAGGCTGAAAGATTGTGATTTAATCCATTCAAGTAGGGCATTTATTCCATTAAATAGACTACCTTATGTTGTTGATTTTGAGCATTCTGTTACCTTCGGAAGAGTTAAATGGTTACTTCGATCGTTATTCAGATCTAATCGTTGTAGGGCTTTACTGCCCCACTGTGAGGCCGCCAAATATTCCCTTTTGAATTACATAGATTGCCATCTTTTTGAAGATAAAATACATACCATCTATTTAGCTGTAAAGGATGAAAAAATAAGGAGAGTACCGAGAGATAAAACCTTCACAATTTTAAACCTTTCTGGTCGTGGGGCGTTTTATAGGAAGGGATGTCACTTACTTCTCAAAGCTTATGATATCCTAAAGAAAAAATATGAAATAAAATTAATTATGAGAGCAAATATTCCCGGACCATACTTAAATAAATATAAGAAAGATTGCAATGTTGAGTTTATTCAAGGATTCATACCAAAAGACAAGCTCTACGAATGTTTTTATTTTAAAGGCGATGTTTTTGTAATGCCTTCTCTTGACGACTCTTTTGGTTATCCTTTACTAGAAGCTATGAATGCGGGGCTACCTTGCATAGCTTCTAAAATTTTTGCGACACCAGAAATAATAAAAAATAATAAGAGTGGCTTTTTAATTAACATTCCTTTCTCCTATTTCACTAAAAATTTTCTTACGAGGGAACAAATCGGAATGAAAGACATTAGCGATAAGGACATTAAAAATTATAATTTCAAAAATACTATAACTGAACTTGTTAGTAAGATTTCTTATTTAATAGAACATGAGAAGGAAAAAAGAAAAATGGGGCTTGAAGGGAAGAAAATAATCAGAAACAAATTTTCGGTAGAAATAAGAAATAAAAAACTTAAGGAGATATACGAAAAGGCCCTCCCGCAACCTCGCTAAGTCGTAAAAAATTTACTTTTTTATCTTTAAGTAAGTTCCTTATTTTATTCAATTTTTCCTTTGTAATTGAGTGGGGATGAAATGGAATTATTAATGGCAAGTTTCTTTTTTCAAATTTTTTTATTAGTTTCTTATAATCATATCTATCAATTAAATCTAAAGAAATAAACCCTTTATGATCAAATTTTTTTAATGAGGGATCTACGGCATTAGGCAATCTTAGGATTCCCTTTTCTATCCTGGGTTCTCTATTTTTGTAATCTTGCCAATTACATGTTTCAATTTTAAAGGGCGTTGGAATTTTGCCAAAAAGCCATTTTCTTCTCATTTCTCGGTATAATGGCAAAGGCGAAGCATCAATCTTAAAATTTAATTTCTTCAAAATTGTTAAAGTGTTATCATCTGAGTGCCACCACCCCCCAACAAAAGATCGTGGTTCATGGCCGAATGCTTTAACAAATTCTTCTTTTGCTTTGCTCAAAAGCCGTAATTGGTTTTCATAACTAAAATCAATTTTCCAACCTTTAGTAAAGTGTATATGCACTCCAAGCTCATCTCCCCTCTTTTCTAATTTCTTAAAGAACTTTTTACCTTTACTAATAACGTCCCCTCTGTTTCTTCCTCTAACTTCTATAGCAAAAGGCTTAGTGTCATCTTCCTCTAACATCCAGTTTATTTTTATTTTGCCCAAATCTTCTTCAAGTTTTTTAAATTCCTCTACTAACCACTTAAAATGCTCTTTGTGATCCTGGAAATTTTCTGTGTGCGCTACGAGACAGACTTTCATTTTCTAGCAATTATTGCAGCAAAATTATATGAACAAAGAGGGAGATTATCGATTTATGAAATTTCCCCCTCCCGCTAGATACATTACAGCTCATTTTTAAGTAACCTTTTTAAGATAAACAAAGGCCACATATACAAGATTTTTATTTTATAAAATCTCCATATAAAAAAGAAAGCATTCCTTACGGTGGAATAATTGTAGAGAAAATTTGACATATTTCTACAGCCTCCTTCTTTTAATTGATAGTGGTACGCGATAGCCCGGGGTTCAAACATAAGCTTGTATCCTAATTTTCTTATTCTAAAACAAAAATCCGGTTCAACATATGTATAGTTTCCTCTATACAATTTTTCTTCATATTTTACTTTATCAAATACTTCTTTCAAAAAAACACTACACGAATGGAGTGTAGGCACAACAACGGGCTTTTTTGTATTTACCGATGCCCTAAGAATTATATCCCCGGTTAATTTTGATATCTCAAATAAAGGTTTATTTTTTATTATTCCTTTATCTGGTCTTTGCGGGTAGAGTAATCTCCCCCCAACGCCAACTATATTCTCCTTTTTATATTCCTTAAGAGTTCTAACTAATCTTTCAATATACCTTTTTGTTAAAAGAATATCATCATCTAGAATGAAGATTAATTCTCCTTTTGCTTTTTTAATTCCTAGGTTTCTAGAATAAGCAGAACCTTTATTTTTTTTATTCTTAAAGTACCGAATTTTCTTACTGTTAAAGCGGGGGTAAGTTTTTGAAGAACCGTCGTCTATTAAGATAATCTCTATATTTTTATAACTCTGACTCAATACAGAATTTATACATCTATTTATAAATTGCGGTCTTTCATAGGTTGTTATAATTACAGAGACTAATTCATCCATTTTTTATTGATTTTTTGAATAAACTTTCATACCTTTTACTTAGTTTATCCCACTTAAATTTTTTGCTAAATTTAAATGCTTCTTTTCCCATTTTTTCTCTAAGCTTTTTATCTCTAATTAATTTTTTAACATATTCCTTGAATTCTTCATAACTATTTACTAAGAAACCAGTTTTTTTGTTCTTTATTACCTCTGGCATAGAACAGGTGTTATAAGCTACACTGGGCTTGCCGCAAGCTGCAGCTTCTAAGAAAATCAAGCCAAAACCTTCCCATTTAGAAGCAGAAACAAAAAATGAGCCTCCTTGATATAACTTAATTAATTTTTTTCTTGAAACAGCCCCCAAGAATTTAACTTCATCAGCACGAATTTTCTTACTATATTCTATCAGTTTTTTAGTTAATGGTCCAGAACCAACAATAAATAAAGGAAAATTAACCTCTTTACTTAATTTTATTATTTCTTCTATTTTTTTATGTTTTTCGTGTCTCCCCACAAAAAGCATATAGTTTTTATCTTGCCATGTTGGTTTAAATTCATTGCTAACCCCATCATTGATCACAACAATTTTGCTTTTTGGAATAATCCTTGACAATTCCATTGCTAGATATTTTGAAATAACAATTGTTTTCTTATTTCTTCGTAAGGTTCTTAAAACTATTTTATTCAACAATTTTCTTGCTAAATTTTTTGTTACAGGCGAGCCATGCCACGTAACTATTGTAGGCAAGCCTTTGAATGCCGGATTCAATGCAGAATGATGCACATTAAATAGATCAAAATTATATTTTTCCTGCAATTTCAAAATTTCTTTTCTTAATTTTTTTATCTTGTTAAAATAAAAATAATCTTTAAGGCTTCCCGTGTAAAGCTTCTCAGAAGGTATTTTTATTATTTTAAAATTTTCTTCTTTGAATCCTCTAATTTTAGCAGCGATAACATAAACTTCATGTTTTTTGCCAAGCCTTCTGGCTAATTCGTATATTACAGTGTCCACTCCCCTACCTTCAATAAAGGTGTCATTAACAAATGCTATTTTCATAGAACTTTAAACTAACTTTTATTTATAAACGTTACTACTTTTAGTTAATAAATTACTATAGAATAAAAACATAGATAAGGACGAAGATAGAAAGGATAATTTCAATTATAGCAAGGAACCACACAATGTCCTTTTCATAAATTTTTTTGCTAGGCTTGATTCTTTTCAAGAGTTTTAATGTAAGATGAGTTAAACTATAAGTTTGTTTGTAAGGCGGCTCAAGACTGCCATCTTTTTGAGGAATGCCAAAATTCTCGGCCTTGAACTTGCTTCTTGCTTTGAGAATGCCTTCAATAATAAAAGGAATGAACAAAATTAGCGCTGCTTTTTCAATATTTCCAAGAATTGCAAAACAAGCAATTAACGCACCAAGACTATAAGTTAAAGAATCCCCTGGAAAGACTTTTGCCGGATACTTATTAAAAATCAGAAAGCCAACAAGAGCAAAAACAATTATTGCAGCAATTAATGCAAGCCAGAGTTGTCCTGTTGCTAATGAAATTGTTCCTAGAGCAATAAAAATTATTATGCCTAATCCTGCTTCAAGTCCATTGTAGCCCGCAAGTAAATTGTAGCCATTAGTTGCTCCAACTACGCCAATAAGTACAATTGCCAGAGGGTAAAACAAACCAAAATCAACAGCTCCAAAAAAAGGAACAGACATAATGCTATGACCTGCCTTTATTACCATCAAAGGAATTGCAATAGGAATTGTCATTAAAATTTTTTGCCATCCTGCAATTCCCTTTTTCCATCCTAAAATATCGTCAATAAAACCAATAAAACAAGCAAGAAGCAAGGTAATTACCAAAGTTAAGGTTTCAATTAAATGAGTCCCTGTTTTCAAAACAAATGTTTTGAAGAAAACATAAAGCATCATAGCTAAAACAATTGAAACAATAACAGCAATGCCGCCAGCTTCTGGCACAAGTGGCTTGTTGTATTTGTTCATGTCTTTGCCTTCAAGTTTGTTCTTCCTTGCTACGTTTATCCACCATTTTGTCAAGCCAATGCAAGCAAAAAAAGCAAAGACAAAATGCAAAAGCGCGATTAAAATTTCGTAATTCATTTTTAAACTCCTAGACTATCCAATGGCGCGAAAGGGCCCGTTATTTCTGACCAGTTCCCTACTTGCAAATATTCTTTATGATATTCAATATTTTCGGGATAATTCACTTTCCATATTTTGATAGGGCCATTAATTTCATTAGTCACAAGGAAGTCGCCAACAGTTACATTATAAATGTCATGTAGCTGCTGTACGAATAGCGCAGGCTCACTATGAACAAGTTCGAAGTTTTCGGTTTCATTTAGCAAGTAAAGTTTGACCATTTCACTTCTCATTAGCTTTTCGCTAAGATACAAGGCTGCCCCGAGATTGTTAATCCCTTGCTGTGTTAATCTCGGGATCATGTATAATGTACTATTAATTGCGCTTTCATCATCAGAGATTTGATGGAGTTTTCCATTTAGATATACATATTTAATCGGGATTCTATACTGTTGATTATTATAGACAAAAACTCCTTTTATTTTATTTATTGTTGATTTTTCTTTGTCTATTGTCATTATGAAGCCAGCGATTCCAGCTTTGTTTGCAGGCAAAAGTTGATTTTCCCAAACAATATCTTCATCTAGCATTGAGCCACCAACATAAACATAAATTGTTTCGTTTTTTGTATCGTATGTTTGTTTTTCATCAAGAGTGAACAATGAAATCCAACTCATTCTATCACTTCCTGTAGAATCCGAGCCTATTGAACTATAAGCCGAATATTTCCCTATATCAGTTGAATCAATCAAGTAATATGAAACATTATGCGCTTTGCAAAGTTGCAATGCTGTTTTTTCATTTTGCGCGGTCATCAAGTAACGAGCTGTTGTATGATCCCAAAATCCATTAGGATGCCCCCCATCAGTTACTGTAGCCCTCTCACCTAATGTTTGTATCCAATAGCCATAATCCCACCAGTGCACAAAGATTGCATCTTTAGGCGTGTTCTCGCGAACCCACGCCATGGCTTTTTGCCATTGTTGGTAATAAGGGCCTGGAATTGTGTATTTTGCTTGTTGTGCAGTTGCTTTCGTGTAATTTATGAAAGTAAAGACTAAAAGGAAAGCAATAACAACTACAGCACACCATAACAATATTTTATAAAGTTCGTCTTTTGTTTTCAAGACAGTTTCAGAAATCTTGATTGGCAGGAAAGCAGAAGCCATGATTAAAGCAGGTGAAATTATGAAAAACAATCTAATCGCGCCTCTCATCGAGACAATCATCCAAAATATAAAAGCTAAAGTCAAAAGATATGAAAAATTAATTTTTTTGAAATCTTCTAGGGTTTTGTCATCTTTCTTTTTGTATGCATTAAGGTATAAAGCAACTAAAACAATGATGAAAAGCAATAAGCCACCGAAATATAAAACTTTAGAGATTAAACTTTCTCCATTGAAGGGGCTTTGAGGCGAGATCCTTGAAAAAATAAAAGTTATTATGAAAATTATGAAAAAGACATTCAGCAAAGTTTTCTTTTTAGTATCAAAGTGTTTTGTTGCTTCACAGAACAATAGCAAAGTGCCAAAAAAGAAAAGCCAGAAGAGCCACGAAAAACTTGCAAAAACCTCAACAAAATACGGCGCCCTATTTTCAGCAACAGTCAATCCTATGCGACCTCTGCCAAAAGGATAAAGCAAGCCTTCTACAATTTTTGAGAAAACTCCTGAAACTAATCCAGGATTAGCAACTAGAAGCACTAAAATCCCGATTGCAATTGCAATAACCATACTTATAATGCCTTCTGGAAGCTTAATTTTCTCTTTAATTTTTTTGAGGTTGGTGTTGAAAACAATAGTATCAACAAATAAAACAAAAAAGAAAGCCAAAGCAAGGCCAGTATCTGTAATTCCAGTTAGCATGCCAAACCCGCCTTTAGCAAAAGCAAAAATCAGTGAAGGAATTAACCACGAAACATACACTAGAAAATTTTTCTTTTTTTGTTTTTCGAAAAAGAAAGCAAGGAAAGAAGCTAAAACAAATGACATAAAAATATAACGGAATCCTCCCCATGTAAAGATCATCAAACCAGTGAAAATTCCAGAAGCTAATGCAAGAAATGCTATTTTTTTAATCTTATCAGCTTGCCAAGCTGAAACAAAGCACAAGAAGGCAAACCAAAACCAAAGCATGCCTAGACTTTCAATTTCAGGAATTCCTGCTGTTGTTCTATGAAGCATCTCGGGAATTACTGCATAAAATGCACTTGCTATTATTGCAATGATTGTTGCATTAGTTTTATTAGTCACAGAAGAAAAAAGTTTTTTTACAAAAAAGAAAAAAATGATAAGCGTTATAGCAAAAAATATAACTGGTGCAATAATTGCAGCAAACTCAACACTCGCTTTAGGATAATCAAAGAAAACATCGAGAATTCTATAGACGAGTACTATGGCCCAAGGCATCAAGTTTGTTTTAGCGTAATTCGGAGTTCCGAGTGGAGCCATTCTCATTACATCTGGCTCTCGTAACGTGCCATTAACAATCTCTCTTGCATGCCTCAAATAAAGAAAAGGATCCAAGTCAGGACCAAGAGTGTATTGTCCTGTGGTAATGTCCTTTAGCATTGGGATGTTCTGAGTTCTAATCCATACTGCCAAAGCAATAATCACAGCCAAACAAACTACAACAGCAACACTGAACCACAATGTCCATGATTTCCAGTTGATTTTAAGATTGAATCTTTTTTTATTTGGTTTATTTGTCGTAGCTGTTTGGGTAGCCGCGGATGTATTTGCTATAGAAGTCTCTGTTGTATTGGTCATATTGCTTGATGATTCCTCGATCTTTTCTTCCATCTTTTAACTAAAAAATAGGGCTTTTTAACCTTTATCTTTTTTCTTTTTATCTCTTTTGCTGATTTTCATTTGCTTTTGGGCTTATGAAAAATAAAATAAACAACAAAGAGACAAACAATAAGGCATTAGTAATTATCAATATGTTCGCAAATTGTTGTAAATTCTTGTGGAAGAGAATTAGCAAGGCTATTTGTAAAAACAAAAACACCCCCAAAGTTTTCGCTGTTAGTTGTTTGTTCCAGTTCATGGACAAATTGTAAAATATTATCAAGCTTGATAACGACAATAGTCCCATGGCAATCACCATGTATTTCAAGTAAGGCGCAGCTTCTAGGTACTGGCTTCCTACAAAAACCGTAACATAAAGTTTTGGCGCTAATATAGATGCCAGTAAAAACACCGCCACTATGCTCAAAACATACAAGCCTGCAGTAAATAAAATCTGCCTATCTCCTTGCTCCTTCTTAGTCTTCAATTTTTTGTGGCTCTGTTCAGCTACTGCTGAAAACATAACTCTTGTTATAGTTATAGAAACAAACAGCACAGTCTTGCTCATCATGGACAAGCTACTATATAATCCAGAGAGCCTTGCCGAAAGATAATATCTAGCTAGAATAGTATCTACAGAGTAAAGTGCAATGAAAAGCAAAAATATCACAAAAGCCGCAAGAGAGTATCTAACTATGGCTTTGTCTCCTTTAAACTTTTCAGTTTTACTTCTCAAAATTTTTCTTAATGGCCAAAATCCTGCGAAAAATGCAATTGCCATAGACATAGGAATTGAAATTAATGCACCATTTACTCCAAGTCCCAACAAAATCAATCCAACCGCAATTATAAGTTTAACAAGGCCCTCTATCGAATTGTTCAATCCAAGATGCCCAAAACTTTGCATTCCCTGTAGCATGCCCCATATAACCGGCAATAAAAATGCAACGAGCAAGCTTGTTCCTATGATTATCATATTCGCCGTGCTAGCATGGAACAATTCAGTAAGAAATGGAAGCGAAATCAAGAATATTATAAATGCTACAAAAGAATAACAAAAAACAGTTTTAACCGCAGCAAAAAAGAAGCCCTTTATTTTACCATACTCTTTTTTTGCAGCCAATTCTACAGTGTAGCGGGCAATTACTGTACGGATGGTTTCGTGGGGCACAGTAAAAATATAAGTTAAGGCAATAAGGGAATAGAGCAATCCGTATTCTTCTACATTTAATATTCTTGCGACTATAAAATAAAATGCATAGCTAGCTATAGCAGCTACTATCAACATCAGAAGTTTTGTAAAAACATTTCGTTTGAATTTTGCTTTAACTTCACTTTGTTTATCGTTTTGTTTCTCTTTATTCTTGGACATTTCGAACATTTGCTAAGTTTATTCAGTTTTTATAATTTTCAATTTTTAAAATAAAAGCGGCGTAATAAAAACTTCAATGAAAGCAGAAACAATCAAGATAACCAATGCCAAGATAATCAAGTCGAGGGAATCCTGCAAAATATGCCAAAAACGTTCTTTACCAAATTCTTGCCTAATGAGCGCCGAGCCTATGATTCCACCTGCAAGGGCTGCAACAAAGTAAGAAGCTACTTCCGGTAATCCATGTAACATATACTTTCCTAAACCCGCAGGCAAATTAGCCAAATTGCTTCTCGCAAAAATTCCAATTGCACTGGCTATCACACTCGCATTCCATACGAGAATAAAAATTGCGCCAGCACCAAATAAAAAAGAGAAAAGCAATGCGAAAAGTAATACATAAAAATTGTTTGACAATATTGTAGAAACCCTATCCATTCCTTCTTTGATATTTACAGTTCTCCTTGAGTCTGTTGCCAGTAACAAGTTTCCTTCAAATGCGCTCGAGACGCACTGCTCGATGTTGTACCTTGCATTAATCAAACAATAAGTTTCGATCTGCGCCTTGAAATTTGTATTTGTAGTTTCTTTTGGAACAACTATAAACAACACAGAAAACGCTATTACATAACCCAAAAACAAAAAGCTTAAGGTTGCCAAGGCCCTCCCGTGTTCTTTAACGAGTTTCCCTTGTGATTTTATTTTTGTGTCTTTTTCTTCTTCGTGTTTTATCATATAAAAAAAGAAAGGAATTGAAAATATTACAGTAAAACAAACAATAAGCACACTGACATGCTTTTCAAAGACATAGTTCTTCAAGAACAAAAAATCAACCAAAAACAAAGAAATTGCTGCATACAAGGCACCAATAATTACCATCTCCCAGGGCTTTCTTTCAGCTTTTCTTGGATTAAGAAGCATTTCCAACATTTTCCTTTTTTCACTCTTTTTTTTAGTTTATCGTCGCCTTGCTTGCTATCGTTATGGGCTTTGTATTTTAAAAAGCTTTCCAAACAAAAGTTTTTAATAATCTTATTTATTATATTCATAGTGCTAAAAACAAAAGAGGCCAAAAAAGAAGAATAACTAAGAATAGCGAAAAATAACAAAAGAGAAAAATGGACAATTTTAATGCAATTTGTCGGGACATAAAAACCCTGAAGATTCAGGGCGCCGAAAATGTTGCTCGTGCAGCAGCAAAAGCTTTGTTGTTGAGGCATGACAAAGAAGCGATAAAAAAACTTATTAGTTTGAGGCCAACCGAGCCTTGCCTTCGCAACACAATCAACTTTGTGCTTTCTCACGATGATATTGAAAAAGGAGTAGAAAATGCTCTAAAACATTTCGATTTTGCACAAGAGAAAATTGCTAAACTCGGAGCAAAATTAATTGAAAATGGTATGTTGATATACACGCATTGCCATTCAAACACTGTAATGAAAGTTTTGCTAGAAGCCAAGAGACAAGGTAAAAAATTTAAAGTTAATTGCACAGAAACAAGGCCTCTCTACCAAGGACGTTTGACAGCAGCGCAACTTGCAAAAGCCAGGATTCCCGTAACTTTGTACATAGATTCTGCAGCAAGATTAGCATTGAAAAAAGCCGATATATCTTTTTTTGGTTGCGATGCCATAACCTCAACAAAAATTTACAACAAAATTGGTAGCGAAATGATTGCAATAGTAGCCAAACAAAGAGGGGTTCCATTGTATGTGGCCACAGACTCCTGGAAGTTTGATACAAAATCTATTTATGGCACTGAAGAAAAAATTGAAATGCGAAGCACAAAAGAGATATGGGACAAAGCGCCGAAAGGTGTAAAAATATTGAATCCCGCTTTCGAAAAGATTGACCCCCAGTTAGTTACCGGAATTATTTCTGAGCTGGGCTTATTCATGAGAAAATCCTTTATCGAGGCAATAAAAGACAATTATCCTTTCATTTTCAAGCCCTTTGTTTAGAACTTTGAGATTCTTCGATAGCTTTTTCTAGCACATTCATTGTTTCAACTATAGAATTCACTTCAGAAGAAAGTCTAGTATAAATCTCTAGAGCTTCGTCTAATTTTCTTTGTATGAATTCCTTAGCTTCTTTCAAGTTTTTCTTGCAGAAAATTTTCGCTCCGGTATTAATCACGACCTCAGAATTATCTTTGAGCTTAGTTTTGACAAAAACCCCAGGGCTTATCGGGGCAAACATCTCTGTTTCTGGCTTGATTTGCCCTAGTTCATCCAAGGCAAGTTGACATGCTTGTAATTCATTTATTTGTTTTTCAATTAACACTAATTGTTGTTCGAGCTCTTGTAATTTTCCATCTAACATTCCTAACTGCAGCATTTCTTTTTGTATTTTATTTTCTGTCATTTTATAATTTGAACACTTTTCTTAGCACAAGGCTAAACACAAAACTAAATATAATGTAACATAAAAGCCAGCCAGCGCCATCTCCTATAATTGGCAATTTGGCGCCCCATGCAATTATATTCCCTATCTTTGCAGCATCCATATAAAGCCATTTCAAACCAGCGAATACGAATAACAATGGAACAAAAGTAATTAGCATTGGCTTCATTGTTAATTTCATACTTTCCATGCTTGTTTTCATCACTTCTTGTTGTATCTCAGCAAGTTTTTCTGGATTTTTTTCTTCCTTCATTTTTTTCTGTAAATCTTTTTGCTTCTCTCTCAATTCCTTGTATTTTTTTTGGTCTATAAGAACCCTATATAGATAAGTCAATAAAAAAGTTATAACTAAAGAAAATACAACAATGCTCACGAGTGGGCTCCACAAAACAAAATCAACAAGGAACATTTTTACTCTTTTTCTTTTACTTTATTTTTCCCTTTTTGTTTATTTTTATGTAAAGTTTATCCTGGTTTAACTATAAACTAAATACTAATTTATGAAGAGCTTATAAACTTTCTTGCTAACGGGTTCATGTCAAGAGCATGCTGCTGTGCTATTTCTTCATACAAGCGATATATAATCATCACGCTCAACAAAATTCCAGTGCCCCTAACAAGTGCCCCAGAGACATCGGCCAAGGCAGCAAGCAGTCCTACAGCAGCGCCTCCCATCACTGTTAAGGGCATAATGTACCTCGATAATATCACTTCTATGACTCTCGGGTCTTGTCTAAATCCAGGAATCTGTAATCCGCTCGAAGCAAGTTGTTGGGCCTGGCTTTTGGGGTCCTGTCCAGAAGTTTTCATCCAAAATACCGCAAACATTATAGAGCCGGAAACCATAAACAGAATATAGATTAGCGATTGCCACAGCATTACAGGAACAAAAGATCCTTTGATGAGATGGTCTATTAATCCTGCAGAAGGAGCCGAGATCCAAAATGCTAAGCCGCTCACAGGGACTCCTTCTGGGCTGAAACTTCCTAGCACAGTAGGATGTTTCGCTACTTTCTCGGCAAGCATCGCAATCAAGTTAATATTTGCATGTAATGCAGCAGTTAATATGACTGGAATATTGCTTGTATAAAAAAACGATAGGGGCCACCTTATTCCGAATCCACGGATTCTACCAAAAGATAGGGGGATCTCTACTTTTATTGCTTGAGTGTAAACAACCACAATAAAAATTATTACAGTTGCTGCAATAGCAGCAAATGCTGTTAGTGCTCCGGTCGTATCGGCATTAATCAGAGAGACAATAAATACAGGAATTTTACCTATTGGTTGTAATGTTTTTTCTGGCCCTATGAAATTAAATGCACGAATGCACAACTGCCAAGCTACGCCACCCACAATGAACAGGCCAACTCCATTTCCAAAACCCCACTTGCTTATTACTTCATCCATAAAAATTACTAGTATTCCACCAAGGAAAAGCTGGAATATGAGCAAGCCAGCGAATCCTGGCTGGGCTTGCAAGCCGCCCATCAAAACATATACCGCTGCTTCGAATAATGCAAAGAATATTGCAAGAATCTTCTGTAATCCTTGAAAAAATCGTTTACCTTCTGGCGTAGTCAAATCAAGAGAAATTAATTTTGAACCTACGAGCAACTGCAAAACTATGGAAGCTGTCACAATAGGCCCTATCCCTAGAGACATAATACTACCAAAACTCGCACCAAAAATAATTGCGAGATACTCAAATTTGCTCAAAGCATTTTCAGTCAACCCATACAACGGGATATTAGAAAGCACAAAGAAAAGGACAAGTATTATTAATGTCCATTTTAATTTAATGTTAAAACTAAGTTTCTTTTCAGCAGGCGCCTTTACTTCCGGCAAATTCATGATAATATCTTTTATTGACATCTTCCTTTCTATTTCCCTTTTTTATCTTTATTTAGTCTGTATTCCGGTCTATATTCTAGATAACAGTAGCACTTCCGCCTGCTTTTTCGATCTTTTCTTTTGCCTTTTCTGAAAAAGCCGATGCCTTTATGACCAATTTTTCTGTAGGACTCCCTCTGGAGAGTATCTTGTATCCTTTCAGTTCAACTTCAAAACCATCCTCTATTTTTCTTGCATTTCCCTCTTCGACAAACTTGTCCATCTTTTGTTGAATATCATCTAGATTTATTCCTGCAAGGGGCTTTTCTTTTCTAGGCCTTCTGAAACCTTTCTTTCCGAAATAATCCGGAGCATACTTAAGAATCCATGTTTTTTTCTGCCCCGCTCTCTTGCCAGTACCAGCCATTCCTTTGCCCCCCCGCGTTCCTTTTCCTCTATAATTGTTCCTTGCGCCCATGCCACAACTTCTTCTTCCTCTTAGTCTCGAGCGCTTAGATCTTTTTCTTTTCATTTTATAACATCTTCAACACAAGCTCATTTATTTTTTCATTTTTACCAAGAATCCCTTTTGGCCAGGCAAGTTTAGTACTTTTCTTGAAACCCCCTCTCGGAGGATGCAAATGGAATACCCGCCCTACTTGCCACTCTTCTCCCTTTCTCTTTTCTAACAATTTTTTTAGCGTTTCTTCTTCGATGTTTCCATAAGCTACATGGTCCTTGATTTTTCTTATCATCCCCATAATTTCTGGCTTATCTTCTACAATAATGCAAGAGAATTTTTTGTTGAGCTTCAGTTCTTCAAATGTTTTTCTTATATCTGGGTGCAAGTCAATCTTTCCTCTAATCCTTATAACGATTATCTTTGCCATTTTTCTAACATTATACAAATTCATCCAATTTTTTCAAGGCCATTACACAGGCCTTTATCATATTTATTTTTGTTCTTGTTTGGCCAAAGGACTTGCTATAGATGTCTTTAATGCCAGCAAGTCTCAGAACTTTTTTACATTCATCATCTATGGCCAAGCCAGTTCCTTTTGGTGCTGGAATCAATTTAATCCTAACACTCCCGATCTTTTCTTCAACTTTCATAGGAATGCTATGTGGTTCATTACACATGCAATCAAAGCTACCGCATCCTCTTTTTATCTTGATAAGATTCAGTTTAGCATTTCTTATTGCCTTTTGTTTTGCCGGTACTGTTTCTTTTGCCTTGCCATATCCCACTCCGACATGCCCGTTTTTGTCGCCTACCACTGCCATACAAGCGAATGTTGGAACATTACCTTCGGCAGTCTTTTTTTGAGTTTGTCTCCATGGCCTTCTTTTTCCGCCGCCAAATTTCCCTTTGGCCTGTCCTATGTTTATCAACTCTACTTCGAGCCCTGGCAACAATTTATCAACTATTTCTGGCTCCATTATCTTCAAATTTCTTTCGAATATTTCATCAATGTCCTTAATTTTCCCAGCCTTTACTTCTTTCCCTAGAGTTGTTTTGGGTATCCAAGAAGCTATTTTCTCTGCCCTTTCCTTTTCCTCTTTAGTTTCTTCTCTAACTTTTTCTGTTTCAAACACAAGTTCTTTAGTTATTTCTGGCTCTATTTTCTTTTCAATCTTTTCTTCTTCCACTTCCCTGACCTTTATCTTTTTCTGAACTTCTTTCTCTTTTTCTTTCTTTGTCATTTTTCCATGTTTTTTTCAGTATTTATTTTTTGAATTTCATTATTCTTTCTTTTATTTCTTCTACTTTGTTAGCAATTTCCTTATTTTTAATATGTATTCCTTTTATTCTTTCTTCGCTTGGTAGCATTTCTTCGGAGCATGCCACTTTCAATCCGCCATCTATTGCCCCTTTGATTACCGCATAAAGTCTAGAACCCTTAGTAGATCGCTGCAACCCCAGATCCACTATAACTTCCCTTATATTTTCTTTTGCTCTTTGTGCCATTAAAAATCCTGTTAAATAAGCCGCGGGCAAATTTTTGAAACCAAAATTCCACCCGAACTTAGATAGCTCTTTAGAATTTGTGTAAACTATAGTGAAATCGCGAGCTTCTTCGCTTTTGACAATCTGGGCTATAATGTATCGATTTGTTTTTCTTATTACTAACCTGGGTTTATTTGCCAAAAGGAGTTTTGTTCTTAGTTTATAATCCGTTTTGTGTTCTCTCCTTCTCCTAAGAGCTACTTTCATAATTTTCTTTGCCATTTTATAACTCCTTGATTTTTTCTTCTATATCTCTTTTGTTTTTAATGATACCAGCCTTGGCAAGGCGTCTTAGTTTTCTTTCTTTGGCACAACTGATAATCCCTTTTCTTTTAAGCGCCTTAAGATAACTTCTTAAATTTCTTATCTTGATCATATAATTTTCTTTCTTTCGCTTTACTATCTTCTTTTTCTTCCCAATTCCTCTGCCCCTTCCTAGCCGTTTTCTTTTTTGTCTTAATTTTCCTGCCCGCCTTTTGCATCCACTTACCGGTTTTTTACTTATTGCTCCTTCTTTAATCAAGGACTCTATATCTGATTTTGTAATGGCTTCTTTTATTTCATTCAACCTCTCTGGATCGAACCACACTTTGTTCAATCCTATGTTCATTACCTTTGCCGCTAACCTTCTTTGCATTGCTAAAGTTTTCATTTTTTAATCTCCTCGCCTTTCGGGGCATTATTTTCTATGGGCTTTTCAGTTTTGGGCTCCTTTTGTTCCACAGGTTTTTCTTTTTTCTCTGACTTTTTTGCTTGTATTTTCTTTTCTTCTTTCTTCAATTTTTCTAAAATCTTTTTTGTGACATTTGCAAGCCGTATTTTTTTTGCTTCGGCTTCCTTGAGAATTTCCATTTTTTTCTTTTTTCCGACTTTGCCTAAAATACCAATTTCGTTTTCTTTCAAACTCAATAAATCTTGTACATTGAAAATCAATTTTGGCTTGGATCCTTGTACAAGCCCCCTTACACTTCTAGGAGAGCTCCACCCAATTGAAGGCTGGATCATATGGCCAGTTCTTTTTTCTCTTATTTTGCTATGCCTGCCTCTTGGCCTTCTCCATTTCTGTTTTTTCTTCCTTCTTTTTCCTAATCTTGACTTTTTGAAAGTATCCTTTCTCAAGAACCTGGGTTTTTTCCTTTTCAAGATTTTCCTAAATTCCAGTAAATCTGTCGATGTCATTTTAATCTTTTCTTTTGCCTTTTTCTTTTTTTATTATCCATATTCCATCTTGGAAAACTCGCCTGTCTCTTGCCCTAACTCTAGTTGCCATTTCTATATCTGCTGCCTGTTGCCCAACTGCTTCTTTGTCTATACCTTTTACAGTTACAATATCTCCCTCGACACTCACATCTACGCCCGGCTTCAACTTAACAACCCTGTCTTTAGTCTCTCCAAGAAAGTTCTTAATCAGGAATAAATTATTTTGTTTGTCTATTTTTACAGTTATAGGGAAATGTATAGAGCATATCTGCAATTTATACTCATAACCTTTCAGTGTTCCTTCTATCATATTGTTAATGTGGCTTGCAATGCTATTGATAAGTTTTTTTTCTTTTTTTGTAGCTTTTTCTTTCTTTAGAATGATACTCTGACCTTCTTTGGCTATTTCTATAGCCTTAACGTTAAATGTCCGTTCGATTCTTCCCAAGGGCCCAGAAACTTTTATTTTTGGCAATTCTATTTCAATGCTGACATTCTCAGGAACTGTAATTGTTCTTTTAATTTCCTTTTTCATTTTAGTAGCAATATGCCAAAAGGCAGCCCCCTATTCCTTTTTCTATAGCTTCTCTGTGTGTCATGATTCCCTTGTTAGTAGAAACTATCAAAATTCCAATGTTTCTTGCTGGCAAAAACCTTTTAACATACTTATCAAAATTTTTGGTTTTTACAAAGAATCTAGGTTTTATCGCGCCGCACTTGTTTAATTTGCCTATTTTTATAATCGCTTTGTCAAACTTATCCTTTTCTATCTTGAAGTCCTCAACGAAACTATTAGTTTTCAATATTTTTAGCACCTCTATCATTAATTTGGATACGGGAATTATTACGGTTTCTTTTTTACCTGCCCTTTTACAATTAACCAAATCGTTCAACATTGAAGATAACCAGTCTCGAGTTGTCATTTTTTATTATTTTACATATATTTTTTGAATCCGATTTTTTCCGCTATTTCTCTAAAGCACTGCCTACATAAGTGCAATCCATATTTATTGATGTGTGCACCATATCTACCGCAGTTGACACATTTTTTTGCTGCTACTCCAAATTTCCTTTCCTTTGGTTTGCAGAATCTTAAAAACCTTGCTTTGATTGCAGGTTTATTCTCTAATTGTTTCATTATTCTTCTCCAATCGCTTGCTGGCATTTTCTTTTTTTTATTTTTTTATTTATTTTGAAATTTTAATATTAAAATTTTTTTCAAAAAAATTTATAGTTTCTTCTTTGCTAATTCTGTGTCGCGCAGGAATTCTTGCCTTTAGTCTTTTTCTTTTGCTAATACGCCACCCTTTCCTTTTTAGCGTAGCTACAACATCAAAGCCCATGATTCCTATATCTCTTTGGTAAGGAAACGATGGGATCTCAATATATTCTTTTATTCCAAAACTCAAAAATCCCGGATTGAATTGCTTTTCTTTTAGTTCAGTAACCCCTGTAAGTATTGTTTTTAGTAATTCTCTTGCCTTTTCTCCTCTTAGAGTTACCTTACAACCTATTGGTTGCCCCGGCTTTATTTTCCAAGCAGGGATTCTTTTTTTTGCTAAGGTTTTTACTGGAGTTGCTTTAGATATGAATCTTAACAATTTTATTGCCCGTTCCAATTTTGCAGTATCTGCTGTAGAACAATGCAGTACAACGCTTTCTAGTTCTATTTCTTTCATTTTGTTGATATTTAAATTTCCTGGATTCATTTTCTAAATTCTTTTTCTTCTAAAGCGATAAGGTTTTGTTTGGGTACCGAAACTGTTTTGTCTTCTATTTTAACAATTGCTAATTTTTCCTTCAGTTCTTCAATTTTACCATGTTTCCCCGCATTTCTTCCCCTTGTGATTAGAACAAAAGCTCCTTTTTCCAACTTCAAAAGTCCTTTTATCTTGTTTGTTTTCAACTCCACAATTAAAGTGTCTCCAACCCTGAAGTTTTCAACCCCCTCTTTATGTAGGGCTATGAAATTCCTACCATCCTCACAATTGATTTGCTGTTTGTCTTTCGAGAGAGTGCATTTTCCAATAATTTTACATGGCTTTGTTTCGCTTTGCTCTTTATCTATTTCAACAACAGTCAATTTTCCCTTTTCAGTAAAATGGACAGTAAAGAATTTTTCAAGCCTTTTTATTTCAATTCTATCGAAAAGCCCAACGTTAAACCTTTCGTCTTTTACTGACTTTGAATTTATCAGAACTAAGCCATCCTTCAAAATCTTTTTTGCCTCAGATCTCGTTGCAACAACCCTGAGCAAGTCTCTCAGTATTACGAGTAATGGCAATGATCTTTCTTGTTTACTGGCCCCTTTTCCAAATATTACAAACTTCTTATCTTTCCTTGCCAGGGGCCACGTTTTTGGCATGGCCATTCTTTTTAGATGCATTTTTTATTTTCCTCCTACGCGTTTTCTTTTTTGTTTTTTTCTTTTAAGGTTTTTTTCTCCAAGAGATTATTCCTTTTCTTGTCCTCCAAATTTAAAGATGTAACTAACAAGTTTGAAGGATCGAACATAACATTAACCTTCGTCCCATCTTTTCTTGTTCTTTGTATTCCTTCTACGAAAACTTTCATTTTTTTTGTATTTACCAGGGCAACCTTGCCTTCTTTACCCTTGAATTCTCCTCTCATTACTTTAACAATGTCTCCTTTCCTTAGAGGAACTGACCTTCTATTGTATTTTTTTCTTAGGTCTTTTGACAAGTGGCTTGATAACATCTTGTGCTTCAGGTGTAGTGGAGCGTTGTATCTATACTTTCTTTGTTTCCTTGGTTTTTTGCTTCTTTTCCACGAGATCGCAATTTCTTTCTTCATTTTTTTGGTATTTTGTTAATTTGTTTGTCGTCTAAAGTTGTTTCAATTTTTATTTAAACTATAAGTGTAGCTATTCTGGCTACAAAAGGCCATCGATCTGCAGCTTCTCTGGCTATTGGTCCTTTTATCTGTGTTCCTTTAGGGTTGCCATCTTCGTCTTTGAGCAAAACCACTGCATTATCTGCAAAACTGATTCTTTCTCCAGTAGCTCTCCGATATTCTTTTTTTTGCCTTACAACAACCGCCCAAAAAACTTGTTTCAGCATGTCTGTTGCGCCTTTTCTTACACTCACTTTTACTAGACTGGCTACGCCACAAGAAAGTTGCCTTCCTTTGCGGCCCTTCCCACCCTTTACGCCAATAATCTTGACAATTTTAGCTCCGCTATTATCCGCAACATTTGCTAAGCAGCCCAGGTTTATTCCTTTTACTATTCTAGCACTTACGGCTCTCATTTTATTTTCTCCATAACAACAAAATGTATTATTTTGCTAATAGGCCTACACTCGCCAATTCGCACCAGGTTTCCTACAGCTATTTCTTTCTTCAGGCATTCTGGCAAATAGGCATGTAGTTTAGTTTTGGCCTTTGCGAATCTTTCGTATTTTTTATAGTAAACCAGACGTTCGAACTCAATTACTGCCCTATTCCCTACAATCTTTTTTACAATCCCTTTGAAATGCCTCCCACGGATGCTCAAGTTTCCATGGAAAGGGCATTTCTTGTCTTTGCATTCTATGCTTCCTTTCTCGACTTCAGATTTGTCTATTTTTTCCATTTCCTTTCTCATTTTCTTTCTCAAGGATTTTTCTACCTTTCGTGTCTCTTACCTTTGCGTGTTTTATTTCTCTTCTATGTTTTCTTCTTCGAAGCCCATTTCTATTAACTTGCTCTTTACTTTTTTTCCATGGTCCCCCTGTAATTCAATCGCATTGTTTTTGATTGTCCCCCCACATGCAAACTCTTCTTTCAATTTTTTTGCTATTTCTTTGGTGTCATTCTCAATACCCGAAATCACTGTTACCATCTTACCAAATCTTCTCTTTACTGTTTCTATTTTAATTTTTTGCTTCGATTTTCCTAGTTCCTTGCATATACACGCCTCAAGTGGTAAGCCACATCGTGGGCATATGTTCATATTTTTTATTTCTCCTGTGTTAATTTAATTTGATTTAGTTGAGTATTTATCCTTGCTATGGTCTTTTTTATTTCTTTTAGCTTCTTGCTTGCACCAGCTGCTTGTCCTTGTTGTGCCTTTATTTTCAATTTTTCTAACTCAAGCTCCTCGAGCTTTTCTAGTAACTCCTTCTCGTTGTATCTCTGTATTTCTTTTTTTCTGATGATTGTCATTTTTTAATTATAATTTCTCCCCCACCTCTTCTATTTTTATACGTACGTTCTTTTTCTTTGTATTCTTCTTTTTTCCTTCCATCGTTTTTTTCTCCTCCTTTCTTTCTTCTTTTTCTTCTTTAATCTTTCCTTCGATCTCTTTTTCTGCTTCTGCAGTCTTTTCTTTTAGTTCCTTTTCAATTAATTCGTGGTTCAACTCAATTTTGTCCGGGATCTTAGCATTTTTTGGTACAATCGAAACCTTTATTCCAATTACACCTGGCCTTGTGAATGCTGTGGCTTTTGCGGAATTTACTATGTTCAGGCTTCCCCCAGTTTTTTTCAAATAACCAAATGCAAATCTCCAACTTTTCGCCCTCTCGCTAGGCAACTTTCCACTGAGCCTTATTTCTGCGCCCAATGCTCCTGCTTTGGCTATTCTTTCTAGTTCATGATAAGCAATTAATTTGAAACTCAATGGGCCAAATTTTTCCAGGGCTAGAGCAATTTGGTCTGCAACGGTTTGTGCATCGAAAATAGGTTCGGTTATCTCAGAAACCTCTATCTGAGGATTTTCTAGCTTGAACTTTTTCTTTAGTGCATCGTGCAGCTCTTGGATAACCTCACCACCACGTCCTATTACTAGTCCAGGCTTTGCAGTAACGATAATTATTTTTTCTCCTATAGGTGTTCTTTCAATTCTTACATCGCTGACTTTTCCTTTTCCAATTTTTGCTTTTATGAATTCTTTAATCATAAACTCCTGCATTTTTGCCTCGACAAACTTCTTTTCTATCATTTTTTCTTTCCTCCAAAGCTTTTCGTTTTTGCTTCGATAAGGACATGGCTTCTTTTGAAACGCTTCCTTCCGAATGCAATTCTTGCAGCTCTGTGCGGCCTTGAGGCCTTGTCAGCCTTGGCCAAACTTATAATTAAACTTTCAGTATCGAGCCCCTTAACATTGGCATTTGCTATTAAATTCTTGAGTAACTTTATGAAAACTCTCGAGGCTTTGGTAGGGAATCTTCCTGCGACTTTTCCTTTTACTCTTTGTCCTCTTCTTCTATGAGGAATTTCCCCCTTCATAGGAACCGCTATTTCTTTTTTGATAACCTTCTCTAGTAACATTATAGCTTCTTTAGGCTCTTTGCCCCGGATAAAGTCACATATTGCTATAGCATGTTTGGTAGATATCGCTAAGTCTAGGCCCCTTACAATAGCCTTGCTTTCTTTGGTATTTGGTTTTTCGTTTTTGGCTATTGTTTCAATTTCTTTTTCTCCTAGCTTCTTTTCTTCCTTTGTTTCAATTTCTTTTTCTTCCATTTTTATTTTACCGACAAGAATGCCGAGCTTCTTGTAGCACCTATACCAGGAGCACCGTGCTCTACTTTCTTTCTCGTCATAGCAAATTCTCCAAGTCGGTGTCCTAACATCTCTTCATTTATTTTTATTGGCACGAATTCCTTGCCATTATGGATATGAATTGTTAAGCCTATCATTTTAGGCACGATTATAAGCTGTCTCAGGTGGGTTCTTATATTTTTATTTTTCATGATTTTCTTTTCACATCTTTTCAAAAACTTTTCAACTAGTTCGGTTTGTCTAAGCAAACTTCTTCTCTCTCTGGAAGGAAGCAATTTTGCAAACTCTCTCAAGTCCATGTTTTTCAATTCTTCTAGACTCCTGCCGCGATATGTAAATTCTTTTACCATTTTTGTTTATTTCCTCCTTCCAGTTCTCCTTGGTCTTAATAGTCCAACCTTCTTGCCAGCCGGGGCCCATCTTTTAGCAATTTTGCTTTTTATTCGTTTGCCCCTACCGCTTCCGAAAGGATGGTCAACGGCATTCATTTTGACTGCAGAGGTTCTTGGATAAACTCTACCTCCTATCGCCTTGGCTATGTGTAGTCCCTTTCCGGCTTTCACGATTGGTTTTTCAACTCTTCCAGCAGCAGCGACAACACCGACGCTTGCTCTAGAATTGGGATTAAATAATTTTTCTTCTTTGGAAGGCAGCAGTACAAATACCCCCGCTGGTTCTTTTTTTGTTATTCTTCCAGACAATCCGCTAGTCCTTATTAGCTTACCACCCATGCCCGGGACGGTTTCTATATTATAAACAAGAGTACCTATAGGCATTATGGAAAGGGGAGCGATATTGCCTGTAGAAATTACACTGTTTTTTCCTACCATTATTTTCTGTCCCTCATACATTCCTTCTGCAGCAATATTATAAAATATTTCTTTGTCTAATTTTATTTTAGCAACAGGGGCATCATAACACGGCACGTTAATAATTTTTAGGACTTCCCCTATGCCTTCGTTCTTAGGATAGCTTACACTGATTCTGAATGCTTTCTTTTTTGTTCTGTAAGTTAAACTTCCATGGCCCCGTGCTTGTTGTATTATTGTCTTTCCCATTTTCCCTTACATGAGTCCTAATTTCGTAGCGATATCTATAGCAGGATAATTTGGTTTTAATTTAATTATGGCAATTTTTTTATTGTTTCTTATTTGTACATTAATTTTGGCGACCTTTACTCGGAACATGGACTCAATGGCCTTTGCAATCTGTGTCTTATTTGCCCTAATGTCCACAACAAAACTTATTTTATTTTCTAGTTCTATTTGCTTGATGGCCTTTTCGGTAGTAATCGGACTTATTAGGACTCTCATTTTACTTTCTTAATTTACCTTCTCTTATCTTATTTATTTTATTTTCATTTTTCTCATTCTTGTTTAGCTCTTCTATCGCTTTGTTAGTCCAAATGATAATTCTTCCGGGAGTTCCGCCAGGCGCTAATTCCAAGATATTGAGACGAGTTATATTTGTCAAATCAATTCCATAATTTCTAATTTTGTTTGCATTCTCTTCTTTTCCAAGGACAAGCAAAATTTTTGCTTTTTTCAATTCCACTGACAAGATTTTTTCAATTAGATTTTTAATTTTTTTGGGGCTTTCTTCTAGAATTTTAGAATCTATTATAATAGGAGGATTTACATTTAGTTTAATCTTCGGGTATTTTTTCTTCAAGAGGTCTATAGAGGCCGAAGCCGCTATCGCGCTATTTATTGCTTTTCTATTTTCTTTCTTGTTTATCTTAATCTTTGATCTCAAGGGCTTGGGAGGATGAGCCTCTCTACCGCCAACTGTTCCCGGAATAAAAGCACCTATCCAGTAAAACTGCTCGCCTCTGTGGCTTAGGGTTTTTCTTGGTATTCTGGACATGCCTTTGCCATAAAGAGTTTTCCACTTTCTTCTTGCATGTCTTTGTTTGCCACTAGCAGAAACTTCCTTTCCAGCAAGAATGTATGCACCATAAGGTTGCTGTTGTCTTTTCTTAATGGCCCAAAAAACTTTATGTATTAGATCTCTTCGAATTTCTTCCTCGAAGCATCGCGGCAAGGAAATTTCCCCTACTTCCTCGCCTTCTATCCCGATAATCTTGGCTTTCATTTTACTTTAGTTTTATTTCAAAAGATTTATTATTTCGAAGTTTTCTTTGGTAGTCCTTTTAGTTTCTCGTAAAGGCATTGTAATTAACAGTTGTCTTTTTGCAGTGCCCTGGACAGAGCCTTTCAAGGCAATATAATTTGTTTTGACTTTTCCATAGTGCGTAAATTCAAAGGGAATTTTTTCGTGTGTTCCCATGTCTATTAGTTTAGAGTTATACTTTACCCTAGTAAAGAACCCATATTGTCCAGACATAGCTACTCTAAAAGTTACTCTTGCAGGATGCCATGGCCCCAAAGTTCCAGGGCGTCTTCTCCCTTTTTCTGCTTTGTGACTCCTTAATCCTATCCCAAATCTTTTTATAGGGCCAGCCAATCCATGCCCCTTGGTTACTCCATGAATATCTACCAGGTTTCCCCTAACAAAAAATTGGCTTATGTCCAATGGCTTGTTCAAATTTTCTTTAACAAAATTAAATTTTTCCTTCAAATCGCCCCCTAGTCCAATTTCTGCAATATCTGGTGTTTTCTTTATTCCAGTTTGTTTTGTTAAGCTATAAACAACGACCCTTATATCACTAAACTCATTCAATTTTTGCTCAATTTCATCCAACAATTCCAATGACTTTTTGGGCCCTTTTTCTTGTTTTCCCTTTGGAAGTCTTATCTTATGTTTTAGTTCCTTGTCCAAATTTTCAGCAAGAATTTCTGTAGCAACCTTGTTCCCTTTATAAAATCTCACACTCAAAATTTTCATCGGGGGGCATTCTAGAATTGTCAAAGGAACAATAATTTGTTTATTCTTTGTCATAGAATCGGGAGTCAAATCACGAGAAAGAGCGCGGGCCATCCCAACCTTGTAACAAATGAACCCCAAGGGCCCCTTGGCAGTTTTATATTTTTGCTCAAGAACACGCCAGTTCACACTAGGTAAAAGTTTCTTAGCTCTTTTCCGAGGCCAATATTGCAATGAACCAGCTCTTGGTTTGTGTATCTTTGGCATTTCTTATTATGCTAGGGATATTTACATTTTTGTAAATCATTTTCTACCCCTTGTGAGCCCCAACCTGTAATTCTTATTTAAGGGGGATTTATAAAGCTTGCTATCAAAATGCTATAGACGTTATAAAAGTTGAGAATTTGTTATGCTACAAAATTTTTTTCTCTAATGATCTCTTTTCCATCTACGATTATTTTTCTTGAGATTTTTCCTTTTCTTTTTGCCATTATTCTTATTTTTTCAAAATCCGTTTCGCCTTGCGGCATAATTATGTCGGTGATAATATAACTATGTTCTATTCTTGCTTTTTTGAATTCTAAGGGCAAATCAAAAAAGAACTCAATGTGAGCCTGCGGCCAGAATTTTTTGTCTATTTCGAGAACACAGAACTTATCATTAATTTTTGTTTCTCCGCTCTTGCCTGGTTTGGGCAAGTTTTTCTTTATTTTCAGTGAGATCCCCGGGGCACTACAATCAATCAGTGTTGCATAGGCCTTAGCTGCCAAGTCCTTCAGCTCAGAAGCTGTCATTTCTCGTTCTATGTTACAGGCAAGGATTCCTGCCTTTTTCCTGAAATCAAAGCCATCTATTCTATCTTTGCTCAAAATAACGCCACTTACTGAAAATTTATTTGCAAGATTTGAAACAAACTCCACGAGATCATTAGCAAGCTCGAAACTTGAACTAATTTTTACCCTATTTTCTTGCTGCGTAACATTCATTATAGCACGCATATCATATTTACCTTTCCCGAACCTTACAAATTGCTTATGAACAGTCCCATCCACCTTGTCTTCAAACAATTTTTTTATGAACATTTTTGATTTTTGTTTTACTTTTATTTTTTTTACTTTTATTTTTACTTGCCTTTTGATGGGCCTGCTCGGAATCGAACCGAGGATCTTCTCCGTGTAAGGGAGACGTCTTAACCGCTGGACTACAGGCCCTTTCTGCCCTTAAAAGAGCCAAAGCTTTAAAAAGGTTTTTGCCCTCCTTCATCAATGGTAAGATACAGAGACAAAACATCAGAAGAAAAACAGGAAAAACAAAAGCAAGAACAAGAAGAAACAGAAGAAGCAAAGAAAGCAAAAGAGAAAGAAGAAAAACATAGAGCAATCGAGCAAGAAACCGAAGGCTATAGCCTGAGGGCTCCTGGGCAACTTGAAAAGGAAATACCAGAAGAAGTTAAGAAAGAAATAGAACGAATTCGCGAAAATTTGAAAGAATTCAAGAAAAATATTGTCAAGAAATTTCCGTATATATCAGCAATAGGTATACTGCCCCCACCAGCAGCCCCAATTATCGAAGAAGAAGAGGAAGTTCCAAAAGAAAAGGACGAGAAAATAATTCACATAATTATGATTGTACCAGAAGACAAATCGAAATTTATTCCAAAAATAAAGCTAGAGAGCATAAAACTCGTGCAAAATTTGAAACCAAGGGTTTGGATTCACATAAAAAGCATGAAAGAATTATGGGACATATGTTTCGATGGCAAGTATGCTCTTATCGAAGCAATTTCAATGTCTTTCCCACTACATGATAAGGGCATTTTAGGAGCATTGCGAGTAGCTTCTATTCACAAGACTCTTGTCCTGAAAAAATTTGAGAGATATGTCGTGAGTTATGTTCTTGCAGGCTCCCTAGTCCGAGAAGAAGCAACTAAAACTAGTGATGTGGATGTTTATATTGTTATTGACGACACTGATGTCAAGAGGATGAGTAGATTCGAGCTTAGGGAAAAGCTTAGAGCAATAATCTACAGTTACACAATAGAAGCGGGTGAACTAGCAGGCGTCAAAAATAAACTATCCCCACAAGTTTATATTCTTACAGAATTTTGGGAAGCAGTCAAAGACGCCCATCCAGTGATTTTCACTTTCATTAGAGACGGCGTTCCTCTTTACGATCGTGGTGCTTTTATGCCATGGAAACTCTTGCTCAAGATGGGAAAAATCAAGCCGTCCCCAGAAGCCATAGACATGTTCATGTCCCTAGGAGAACGCGTTGCAGAGAACGTTAAACGGAAATTGAATGATATTGTAACAGAAGATATTTATTGGGGCGTTATAACGCCAAGCCAGGCATTGATTATGCTTTATGGATTGCCCCCGCCAACCCCGAAAGAAATACAGCAAGGAATATTTAGAAAAATTTTTGTCGAACAGGAAAAACTACTCGAGCCGAAATACGCAGATATCCTAGAAAATATTGTTAACATTTACAAAAAATATGAACACGAAGAAATCAAGGCAATAAGCGGCAAAGAAATAGATTCTCTTTTGGAACAATCTACAGAATACATCAAAAGGCTGAAAGAGCTAATGAAGCAAATTGAAAAAAAGAAAGCAGAAGAAGAGATTATCAAAATTTATGATTCTGTAATTGACTTGCTTTCTAAAATCTTGGGCAAAGCCAGCGAGCAGTCCCTTGTTCTGAAATTTGAAAAAGAGCTTATTGGCAAAGCAAGAATTTCTTCTAGGAACATGGCTCTCTTGAAAGAGATTATCGAGGCAAAAAAGAAGTACAAGAAAGGGAAAATAACAAAGCAAGATATCGCCTCGGCTACAAAAGCAGCCCACGAACTCATTTCAGCATTGCTAGAATACTCACAACGCAAGGAGCTGGCTGAAATCAGAAAATCTAGAGTAGAGATAATTTACCAAGAAGGTAAAGAAAGCAAGAGGGGCGAGGTCTTCGTTTTCGACGGTACAGCTTTCATAGTTCCTGATATAACCAAAGATGAGCTAAAGAAATTTAGTGAAGGAAAAATTTCAGAAGCATCCAGAGAAGAGCTAAAAAAATGGTTAGAGAAAGGCGAAGGGGAAAAGAAAATAAGCAAAGAACTGATGAACTATCTAAAGCGGACTTTTGGCGAATTTGAGTTAGTTTTTTAAAGGCATTTTTACATAAATTCACATTCAAAAAGCAAATCCAAATCCTAAATCAACTAAAATGAAAGCCCAAGTAATAAGTTTTAGAAGAGGAAGACATAAGGTTACCCCAAGACATTTCATATTGCAAGTCGAGGGTGTAGAAAATAAGGAAAAAGCTAGTGAGCTTTTGAATAAGCCCGTTGTATGGAAAAGCCCTGCTGGCAAAGAAATTCGAGGGATAGTAACCGCAACGCATGGCAACAAGGGCTTAATTCGTGTTGTTTTCGAAAAAGGCTTGCCAGGACAAGCGATAAATACAGAAGCAGAGGTTATGTAAAATGGAGATAAAATTATTAGTTGAAGGTGGGGAAATGAAACCGGGGCCGGCCCTAAGCCAAAAAATCGGTCCCCTGGGCTTAAATCTTGGAAAAATAATAAGCGAAGTCAACAAGGCGACCTCAGGCTTCAAAGGGATCAAAGTACCAGTTACCTTGGATATAAACACAAAAACAAAAGACTTTACAGTTAAAGTTTCAACTCCTCCGACTTCAGAACTCTTGAAAAAAGAATTCTCAATACAAAAGGGCTCGCCACAGCCAAACAACATCAAAGTTGCCAATGCAGCCATGGAACACATAATAAAGATAGCGAAAATAAAGCAACCCGACATGATCGTAGAAAGCTTCAAGGCAGCGGTCAAATCAGTTGTTGGTTCATGTAATAGTCTGGGAATCTTGATTGAAGGTAAAGAGCCTAAAACTGTTCTTGAAGAAATTGAGAAAGGAATCTACGACGATATTATTGAAAAGCAAATAGATCAGCCGAGCCAAGAAAAGCTAGAAAAATTAGCCAAAGAATTTGAAATTGTAAAGAAAAAGCAAGAAGCCTTTATCAAAGAGCTTGAAAGAAAAGCCGAAGAAAAAGCAGCAAAAGGGGCTGGTGTTGCAGAAACAAAGGCTACAGAAGCCACGCCAGCAGCGCCAGCAAAAGCAGAAGAAAAGAAAAAATAGCTTCGGCAATTAAGAAATCAACAAGTTTAAATATCAAAAACTACTGCCCTTAACAAATAGCAAGGGGCTGTAGTATAGCTTGGTTTAGTATCCGAGCCTTGGGAGCTCGTGGCCCCGGTTCAAATCCGGGCAGCCCCACTAATTACTATCAAAAATGGCAAGAACAAAAAAAGTAAAAATTGCAGGCAAATTTGGCGCCAGATATGGAGCGACTGTAAGGGAAAAATATAGCGCAGTTGCTTCAAAACAAGCACAAAAACAAAAATGTCCCTTTTGCAAAAAATTCACAGCGAAAAGAATAGCCAAAGGATTATGGAATTGCAAAGCTTGCCACAAAAGATTTACTGCTCACGCTTATTATTTAAATGAATAAAACAAAACTAAAGCAAAAAATAGAAAATGGTAAACTATAAATGCTTTTTTTGTGGCAAGCAAATCTCGGCAAAACAATTAAAATCAAGATTTTTGTGCCCCTACTGTGGCTCAAAAGTTTTCTTCAAACCAAGAACGCTTGCCAAAAAAGTTAGGGCAATTTAGCCTTATCATTTAATCTTATTAATTAAAATGGCAAAAAAGGTCAAAGAGGAAAACGGGGATAAGAAAGTAAAGCCCGAAACTCGGGGAGAATCTAGCCTAGCGCAGTTACAACTTGCAGAACAAGCCTTACAGAATTTGCTATTGCAAAAACAGGTTTTCCAATTCGAGTTTATAGAGACAAACAATGCTATAGAAGAACTCAAAAAAACTAAAGAGGAAGAAGTCTTCAAGATAGTTGGCTCATTAATGATAAAGGCCAACAAAAGTGAGCTGGAAAAAGAGCTCGAAAGAAAGCGGGACATAGTCGACTTGAGACTCAAGGCGATAGAAAAACAAGAACAAGAGCTAAAGGATAAACTACTGAAACAGAGAGATGCCTTGCTTAAACAAATGAAAGAATAAAGGAACACAAAAAGCCAGGATCCAAGAATCTATAGAAATTATTAAGAAACATATAATAAACCATATAATAAACCGCATTTTAATATATATAAAATATCAACAAAAAATTTATAAACTAAAGGTAGTTCATAAAACCAACAAAAAGGTTTAATTTAAAATGGGAATCTTCAAAAAGATTTTTGGCGGCGAGAAACCAGCCGAAACTCCGGATTATATAGAAGTGGACGTTGGCAAGGAAGAGGTCAAAAAGACAAAAATTGTTGTTAGGCCATTTGTTCTTAAGACTTTTGATGACGTTTCCAAGATTCTCGAGGTCTTGAGGGAAGGCTATACAATTGCATTGATTGACATAAAACCATTGAAGCAGAAAGATATCGTAGAGCTAAAGCGCGCTGTTTCAAAGCTAAAGAAGACTGTCGATGCGCTAGAAGGGAATATAGCAGGATTTGGAGAGAACACTATTGTAGCAACGCCTAGCTTTGTAGAAGTGTACAAAGGAGAACCTCAACAACAATCACAGCCAACAGAATTACAAGTATAAGAGCCGCTATAAAACATGAAATATTTATTTGTTCCAGCAACTCTTTCTAATAGATTTTCTTTTGAGAATATCAAATCATACGAGCTTCCAAAAGTAGTCTGCTTAATTTCAACAATTCAGTTCGTAGCACTTCTTGGAAAATTAAAAAAATTTCTAGAAAAAAATGGCAAGAAAGTAATAATAAAAGGCAACGGCCAAGTTCTTGGTTGTAACACGATAAATGCCACATCAATCCAAAACAAAGTTCAAGCTTTTATTTATGTTGGTTCTGGCAAGTTTCATCCTTTGGCTATTGCCCTATCATTAAAAGAACTAAAGCCAATTTTTCTTTACAATCCTATCACTAACGAATTTTCACGCTTAAACGAAAAAGAAATCCAATCAGCTTTAGCAAAGAAAAAAACAGCAAAAATCAAATTTCTGGCAGCTAATAAGATAGGTATTTTAGTTTCAACAAAGCCCGGCCAACAAAGATTGAAACAAGCCGAAATCCTAAAAACGGAACTAGAAAAACAGGGTAAAAAATGTTACATTTTTATTGCCAACGATATTGACTTGGGCCAGCTAGAAAATTTTCCTCAGATCGAGGCCTGGGTCAACACTGCTTGTCCCGGCCTCTCGCTCGAGAATTCTCTCTTGTGGATTGACGATACAAAAGTAAAGCAAAAGCTAAAAAGTATAAATTTAAGTTGATAACAAGAAAGATAAAAAAAAAAAACGCCGCGACCAGGACTCGAACCTGGAATCCCTTACGGGAACACGCTCTCCAAGCGTGCGCCGTACCATTGGGCCATCGCGGCACATAAATCGAAAGAAAAGACAATTAAAAAATTTATCTGAAGCTAATATCGTTAAGTACATGGGTGATAAACCTTTAATAGCGACGATAAATACATCAAACAACTTTCTCATTATTACTCAATTCCGAAGATAAAATCATTTATTACTTTTTAACTTTACAACTCTAGAGCTAAATTGAAATCACTTTTATTTGTGTTTTCTTTTAAGTAAAATTACAGCGATGATTGCTATAACGACTATAATTATGGCTATCCACCAGAAAGAAAATTTTCTGCAATCAGGGTCTTTTGTATTTTCTTTACAATCCGGATCGCATTTGCCATCCCTGACAGCATCGCAATATCTATCAAGAGAGCCCGAAGCGCAATCCTTTGCACAATTTTTGAAATTTTCTGTATAGCCACATATGCCATCGCCACAGCCGCCTTCTTCAAAGCTCAAGTTCATTAAATCAGTAACCTCTATCTCGCTGCCATCAGGCAAAACACAAACTGCACATTCCTTTTCAAAAATCCTTGAGCATTTTTCTCCTTCGATTATTTTTATTTCATAGCCATTCTTCTTGCAATAGCTATACTCTTGGGCAACTTTCCCCTCTAAAAATTTCCATGAGCTAACACTTTCACCATTCGGCAAAATACACAAGCCCCTTTCTCCTAGCTCTGTTTTTTCTACAGAAAAGTTATAGCCCATCGAAGTACAATAAACATAAGAAGGATCAAGTAATGCGGCAACTGTTTTAAAAAAGATAAGCGAAGCTAAAAAAATTGTCAAAATTGCAATTGCCAATTTTATCTTTTTATTCATTTTTGACTATGCCATCGAGATAAGAGACACGATTTACCCATGAAAATGGAGCATCGAAAGGAAGGTAGCCAAAGCCATTATCTCCCCAATCAATCCCCCAACTGTTTTTTATTATCCAAGAGTCATTGGTCCAACCAATAACAGTAATGCAATGCCCCCACCCACAGGCTTGAAGCGGCCCGTGACAAATCAATGCCCTTTTTATGTTTTCAACAGAATTATCCACAGAACCATATGAGCTAGAAAAATAAAGTTTCGAGCTCCATTCACTACATTTTTCTTTACAACATAAATTTTTGCCAACATAAGGAAAGCAAGATTCTTCTGTTGTGCCATGTTCCACTAAAAATTCTAAACTCTCGTCGTGATTTTCAACTGGCCTACCAGCACAACTGCCCCCATCGTAACAAGAAACATAAAATTGTTCTGACAGGTCTAAATCATCGTCCCGATTATTTTCAATCTTGTACTTGGATTCCATGACTGCTACAGCAGAATGCGCCCAACAAGAACCACAGGTTTGTGCTTTTATTGGAGTTATCCAATTTTTACCATTGTAGTCCCGCCAGTCAAAACTACTCGGAAGCGTAGTCGAACATGAAGGCAAAGTCGGAAATATCTTTGGTGCAGTCCTTACAAAAGTAATAACCTCTGTATCTATACAAGCATTTTCTGTAATGTTTGTTATGTGTGGTGTAATGTTAACTGCCCCCAGCGGCACTTCAAATTCATGTACCGAACTATTAATGCACTCGCCACCTCTAGAACAAGCTTCTATAATAAAAGCATAGCGTTTCTGCCGTTCTAACATTCCGCTAACTATTGCCTCATGTTCATATTCATAAGTTGAATTTTTAAATGTGCTCCATGGCGGATTCGGAAAGGTAGTGTAAGCACTATTGACAACATAAACAGTGTGATTTGTTTCTATTCTTTCATCCTCACAATATGTTCTCCAAGATATTTTAGTTTGGGTAGAAGGCTCAACACTAATATTAGATATATTCAAAGCAGGAGGCAAGGTTGTGAATTGTTGTATTGGGGTTTCTTCACAAATGTCAAAAGTTTCATTGCAGCATTTAATCTTATACTGATAAGTTGTATTGAATCTCAAAAGTCTTTCTCTATCATTCCCAAGAGTAACACTATATCTTTTTCGTTCTATACTTGCAGGAGTCATTTCTTTTGTTTCCCAATCTTTTGTTAGTTCCTTGAAGTATAATGTGCAAGGAGCAATCAAGCTAGTTGTTGCCCTTATACTCACTTCTGGCGAGCACATCCACTTCCAAATATCGTGCCCGACTGTAACATTCGTTATTTCAAGTCTGGTAGCATTAGCACAATCTGTGCCTTCTTCATTGCAGCCAAATTCACATTCCTCTTGCGTGTATTGACAACTTCCATCCTGAACAACAAATCCATCTTTGTAGCTTATACCATTTTCACAATAATCAGGGCAAAACTCGAATTCACAACTGTGCCAAAAATCCGGGCCCTTTTTTCTTTCACTGCCATTCCAAATCTCGTAAGAAGGCCAAATTTGCCAATAGCCTCTTTCATCGAGCGTTATGAATTTATCAAAAAACACATATTCCCAGGGGCCAAGACTTTTTTTGCCGAAGGTAAAACCAAAATCTCTGTTTTCATCAAATTTTACTCTTGCGGCAGCAAAAACACCTTTATCTGTAAAGTTTATAGGAAGATTGGAATAGCCCATCAAGGCAAACCTAACCCTGAGTCTATCGCCCATTTCAAGTTCATTGAGGCTATGTGGTCCCTCTACCGTAAAATTTGTTAACTGCAACAAATCTGATGAAACATCAGGCCCTGGATAAGAACAAAGGACTTCTGCTTTGACTTGTTCCAGAGAGATAAAAACGATCAATAACAAGGACAAGAGAATCATTATGTCTTTACAAAGGTTTTTACCCATTTTAATATCTTTATTTATTCTCAAATTTATAAATCTTTTTTTTACTTGCCTCTTTTCAAAAGTTTCAGCATAATTCTTGCATTGTTAAGCATGTCGTGATTATTATTGAAAAAAACATAAACTTTATCTGGCTTTACTTTTTCAATGTTCTCACAAATTTCTTTCAATTCATTCTTGTTGTAGTTATGGCTATACCAAGAACTTCTGCCGTGCATTCTCAAATATATTATTTCGCCAGGAAAAATTTTTTGAAAGTCAGGCGAATCAATCGAAACTAGAGTGATTTTCTTGTTTATTTTTTCAATTTCCTTTTCAGTAAGGCTTTCTATTAGCTTTTCATTTCTTGGCTCGAGAGCAAACCTTTTGCCTAACTTGGTTTTTTCTGCAAAACTAAGCGCTTTTTTCAAATCAATAAAACTCGGGGGCAACTGAAAAAGATAAAAATCAATGAATTTGTCGAGAGGCTCGAAAAGTCTGGCAAATTTCTTCCAGGTTCTCAGTGCTTCATTGTTGAACTTGTACTGATGCGTTACAAGCCTATTAACCTTTATAGCCCATCTCAAGTTCTTGCCTTTCTTTGCCCAGGCCTTAACTTGATTGGGAAAAGGAAATCTGTAAAAAGAAGCATTTAACTCGATAGCATTCAAACCAGAATTTTTTATAAACCAGTCCAAAGTTCTTTCTTTGTTCCAAGCATAGAACCAGCCACTCGTGCCAACAAAAACTTTCATCTCTCTTCCAGGAATTTGAATATTAAATATTTTATGCTGATTTCAAGAAATTCTCGATTATTTTTACAGTTTCCTCAAGCACTCTTTCTTTTGACTGAGAAGCATCTATTATCTTAACCCTGTGTTTGAATTTCTTTGCAATCCATTCATAGCCTCCATAAACCTTACGATGTTTCTCTAAATTTTCTCTATCGATTCTGTTCATTTTCCCCTCGCCGAGATTCCTTTTTATTCCTATTTCTGGGTCGAGCTTGTAAAGTAAAGTCAAATTAGGTTCGGGGCATCCTATTCTCTTGTTGTCTTCAAGAACAACTTGCAAAGGAATTCCATTCCTGAACCCCTGATATGCTATTGTAGAATCATAAAACCTGTCAAGAAAAACGATTGCTCCTTCTTCTAAATCTTTCTTGAGATATCGCACTAAATCTGCTCTTGCCGCAATATAAAGATGATACTCGGCCCATACGTCCATGTCTAGATTTGGATCAAGCAAAATGTCTCTTATGGCTTCAGAAATTTTTGTTGTTCCAGGATCCCGAAATGTAACGATTTTACTATATTTTTCTTTGAGAATTTTAGCAGCTTCTTGCATTGCAGTTGTCTTGCCACACCCATCAATTCCTTCGAAGGTGATTAATTTGCCCTTGTAGCCTTTGTAGCGCAGCATTTTATTCATTGTAGACTTTTTTTCTTATTTCATAAAATTCGTGCTTGCCCCCAAGCAACTGACTAGATGCCGGAGCAACAATTTTTGCTAACTTGGACATTTTATTTGCTATCCCCCGAATTTCCCATTGAGCATGCTCATTTTCACGCGTTCTCGAGATATGATAAAGCTGCCTCATATTTGTTGCAAGAATAACTCGTCTCTTATGAGCATTTGTCAAACAATATTCTGCAGCTTTGCCATATTTTGGCAAAAATTCATAATACAAATCAGAAGATATTTTGCATACTTTTCCTAATTCCTTGTCTGCACCAATTGCCGCGATATTTGGCGGAACTACAATTCCTAATTCCGGATTATAATTTTGGCTCAATAAAGTATTCATTCTGTGCCTCTTTAGCTGGGCAAAAGCACTCGCGCTCAGTACGATTTCGTAAATTAATCCAGCTACCTCAAATTCTCTTGGCACTTTATCATGCTCACAAATCGATTTCAAAGCTTCCCTAATAAATTCTTCTGCAGGAAATAAATACTCTCTCAGAGTTTTTGCAATTCTATAGGCTCTTTCTATCTCTAGAAGAGAATTCGAATGAATCGTTGCTGCAATAATATTAGTATCAAAATCTAGCATTCCGTAACCCAACACGAGCTTTACATTCTCTTCGGAATAAACAATCGGATTTCGAGGATATTCTTTTACCTCTTCAATAGTTTTCTTGACAAGTTCTTCTAAATTTTTTCTTGTAAATTTGAAATTATCGTCATTGAGTTCTTTTCCTTTATTGAATTTCTTGAAAAGTTCGGGATCGCTTAATTGTATCAAAGAAGGTGCTTTTTTGATAGTTTCTTCATAAAGTGCTCTTGCGAATTCCTTCTGTTCTTCAAGTTCTCCATACTTGTTTTCTCTTATTGCTAATTCAAGAGCCTGGCCTGTATAAGAACATCCTAATTGGGTCATTGTAGCCAAAGAGAGACTATAACGAGCATCTTCTTTTGCGCTTCCCTCTAGCAATCTTAAGAAATCTTCCCTCGCTTTTCCTTCAAGTTTATTTATCTTATCTTTATTTTTCTCTTTCAAATATCCAAACAATTTTTCATTTGTATCAAAGTAAAATTTATTTTGTAAAGCAATGAGTTTTTCAAATTTTGCTAAATCTTCTTGGCTGAATTCTTTTGGCCTTACATAATCTCCTTGGAGCGTTACATATCTTTGTGATTTTTCAGTATAGCCCACACCAATTCTTCTTTTTTCAATT
>Ga0207433_10000451_pt1 | contig 95128 bp, 72 predicted proteins | sample YelNatPaOPGAMG01_FD_187559 | JGI IMG/M metagenome (GOLD analysis project Ga0207433, IMG submission 187559) | Hot spring thermophilic microbial communities from Obsidian Pool, Yellowstone National Park, USA - OP-RAMG-01 (SPAdes) (version 3) | ecosystem: Environmental > Aquatic > Thermal springs...
CCATAATGCAACTATACCAGAGCTATAATGAAATGTCAAGTTCTTTTCTGGCTACATTTTATGGCCAAATATCATCAAATCTGCTGAAAAGAGATGCTAATTACGAGATCGAGAGTCGTAACTTCGGACTAAACGTGTTGATCCTCCATAACTTCGCATAGCATAAGTCTAAGTTATTCTGTGTCGCGATCAACGGCTAGCTATATGAAAGCCCCGCTATCGCATTGGCACCCAGCAGCTCTTTGATGGCACCTATGAAGCCGTTGCTGGGCTCAACGGAAAAATCTTCTGTCAGCTGCATTGTTTTGTCCCCGAGTACAATCAGCACGGGAGAAGGGCCTGGGTGGTCACTGATCAAATCTTTGAGCTTGGCCACCATGGACTCAGAAGCTGAATGTACCGGCAAATTGATTTTTACGGCCGCGGACTGGCCAAAAGGGACGAGTTCCGGACGAATCACCTCTTGACAAATGATTTTCAAAGTATCATCACGCGTATCAACTCGACCCTTGACGATGACGATTTCGTCATCTTCCAATTTCATTCCGAATTCTTCCATGGCCTTGGGGAAAACAAAAACTTCTATCGATGCATCCAAGTCTTCCAATGTAAACGTCGCCATGAATTCGCCCCTTTTGGTATAGCGCTTTGACAGACCGGTTACGACACCACCGATGCGGATCGGACCGTTGAATGAATTTGTGTCTTTAATGACCGGCACTTCACCTTCGTCAAAATCAGAATTTTGCTCCAACAGATCCCTGATACCGATCTCTACCAATTTGGACAACTGAGTTTCGAATCCTTTCAGCGGGTGGTCACTGACGTAAAGACCCAGCATTTCCTTTTCAAAAACGAGTCTTTCTGTTTTGTCGAACTCAACATCTGCTATATCCACTTTATTTTCGCTGTAAGCAGAATTTTGGTTGCCGTTGCCTTGAAGATCCTCATCACTAAAGAGAGAGAAAAGTGTGGAGATCCCCTGTATCTCATCCCGACGGCGCTGTAAAGACTTTTCGATAATGTCTTCATAGGACAGCAGGAGGCCTTTGCGGGGGTGACCCAAACTGTCAAATGCCCCTGCTTTGATCAGAGATTCCACCGCTCTTCTGTTTAAAACAGAAGGATCAACCCTTTGGCAAAAGTCGTAAAAATCCTTAAAAGTTCCGTTCTTTACCCTCTCTTCAAGTATCTGACCAACCACTGCCTGCCCGACATTACGAATTGCACTAAGGCCGAAAACTATCGCTTTTTTGGTCGGTTTGTCTGAGGTTGCATTGTTGTCTTCGGAGTTGACATCGCTCAGATAGGGAGAAAAGTCCGATGTAGATGTATTGATATCCGGTACCAAAACTTCCATCTGCATGTTCCGGCATTCACCGAGATATATTGCCATTTTGTCTTTATCGTCTTTGACGGAAGAAAGTAGAGCAGACAGATATTCAACCGGGTAGTTAGCCTTTAGCCAGGCCGTTTGATATGCGACAAGACCATAGCCATAAGCATGGGATTTGTTGAAAGCATAATCGGCAAACGGTTCGATAATATCAAAGATTTTTGTGCCCAAGTTTTGTCCGTAGCCGGTTTTCTCACAGCCCTCCACAAACTTTTGACGCTCTTTGGCAATCAACTCTCTGTTTTTCTTGCCACAGGCTTTCCTCAAATTGTCGGCTTCTGCCAGGGAATATCCGGCAAACCTTTGAGCAACGCGCATCATGGATTCCTGATAAATCATCAACCCGTATGTTTCAGGAAGGATTTCCTCCAAATCGGGGTGAAGGTATTCTACGGGTTTCCTGCCATTTTTACGATCCGCATAGTCTTTATGCATGTTGGCAGCCATCGGGCCGGGCCTGTAAAGAGCGACCAAGGCAGCCACATCATTGAAACTGGTCGGAGCCAGGGAGCGCATCAGCGACCGCATGGCTGTACCTTCCAATTGGAAAACCCCCACTGAGTCGCCGCGTCTAAGCATTTCATAAGTTTTTTCATCGGCCAAATCGATCCGGTCTATATTTGGCTTTTCACCGGAAGTTTGCTCAATTAGACATAAGGCCATATCGATTACGGACAGATTTCGCAGGCCCAAAAAGTCCATCTTCAAAAGTCCGAGACGCTCTACTCCGGTCATCTCGTATTGGGTGACTACGGGAGCATTTTTGGGATCCGCATTGGGATCGGGCTTTCTTTGGATCGGTAAATATTCCGTCAGAGGTTCATTGGTAATCACCACGGCGGCAGCGTGGATCCCATCTTGACGCCGGAGACCTTCCAAGCCTTTGGCTACTTCTATGACCTTTTTGGCTTCCGGGTCCTGTTCGTACATTTCCCTCAGAATGGCCGCAGCCTTATATCCGTCTTCGTATTTCTCATCCAGTTCCAGACAGGCAGCCAGCGGAGTATCCCTTCCCATAATAACGGGAGGCATGGCTTTTGCTATTTTATCTCCCAATCCATAAGGATAACCGAGAACCCGTGCTGCGTCTCTCACGGCGGCGCGGGCCTTGATCGTAGAAAAAGTGACTATCTGGGCCACCTTATCCCAGCCGTAACGTTCAGAGGCATAAACAATCATTTCTGAACGATAGCGTTCGTCGAAGTCCATATCTATGTCAGGCATCGATTTACGCCCGGGGTTCAGGAAACGTTCAAAAATCAGTCCGTATTTTATCGGATCTATGTTAACTATCTTCAGACAATAGGCCACGCAGCAACCGGCCGCTGATCCCCTGCCCGGTCCGACCCTGATGCCCTTTTTGCTGGCAAAATTAATCAGATCGGCAACCACTAGGAAGTAGGCGCTAAAACCCATTTTGGAGATAACATCCAACTCATAATCCAGGCGGTCTTTGACTTCGTCGCTCAGATGCTCTCCGTAACGCTCGTATGCACCTTCGTAAGTAAGATGCCTGAGATAATTGCTTGCCGCAACTTCGTAGGTGACATCTTGGAATTCTTCCGGAACTTCAAACTGAGGCAACGTCGGAAGTCCCGGTTCGATCTCGATATTAGCCCGTTCCGCAATCCATAAAGTATTGTCGCAGGCCTCCGGCAGATCGTCAAATAAAATGCGCATTTCGGCTGAAGACTTCAGATAATGCTCTTCTCCGTCGAATTTAAACCTGTTTGTCTCCCCTACGGTTGCACCGGTCTGTACGCAGAGGAGAGCGTCGTGTGCCACCGCATCGGAACGTTTGCAATAATGGCTGTCGTTCGTCGCGATCAAAGGAGCTTTGAGATCTTTTGCGATTTGTACCAATTCTGGGTTTGTTCTCTTTTGCTCGGCGAGCCCGTGATCCTGCAATTCCACGAATAGATTATCCCGGCCGAAAATATCCTGCAATTTTCCGGCAATTCTCTTTGCCTCTAAAGGTTTGCCGGCCAGCAATGCCTGATTGACAAGTCCTCCCAGACATCCGGTTGACGCTATCAGACCCTCATGGTATTTTTCCAGTAATTCAAAATCTACACGCGGTTTATAGTAATATCCCTCCATGAAAGCCATCGACGAAAGCTTGATGAGATTCTTATAACCTTTAGTGGTTTCCGATAATAAAGTCAGGTGATAATAAAGCTTTTCTCCTTTTTCACCGTCTCCTCCGGTATCATCCAACTTTCCTTTGCGCGTCGGCCTTTCAAACCTTGAGTTGGCGGCCATGTATGCCTCGATCCCGACAATCGGAGAAATTCCATGCGCCTTACAAGTATCATAAAAATCCAAGACACCGTACATGTTACCGTGATCGGTGATAGCCATTGCGGGTTGATTATCTTTTACCGCCAGCTTTACCAGCTCTTCCACGCGAGCCGCTCCGTCAAGCATCGAATACTCCGTATGCGTGTGAAGGTGAACAAAAGACGACGAACCCATATACAACCCTTATAATTCAATAATTGTCTATAACGACGGAGAGATTTTGCGATATATTCATGGCCAATCAGATCCTATCTAAACTGACCGTCGGACTTGCTTGATTCATATTTATTTGTCCGATACGATTAGAAAATTATTTTATCTGACTAAAAGCAGTTGATAAAAAACTACAAATACATACCTGACCTGGAATCAGTCATATCGGTTTGCGATGACTGAGGAAGGCCCCGTGACCGAAGCTCTTCCAATTGCGCCCTAGCGGCTACCTGTTGGGCAAAGACAGCAGCCTGGATACCGTGGAAAAGGCCTTCCAGCCAACCTAGAAGCTGTGCTTGTGCTATGCGCAATTCCGCATCGCTTGGCTCTTCGGATTCAAAAGGTGATACCAGCCTGTCAAGTTCTTCTCTCAAATCAGAAGAAAGAGATGAGGCTAGCTCGACGACAGACTTATCATAGATGTCGCGAAGACGTTCTCTGCTTTTTTTATCCAGAGGAGCCTGCTTCACCTCTTCCAAGAGCTGCTTCACCATAGAGCCTATACGCATGACTTTAGCGGGCTGTTCGATGGACTCCACTAAATCTATATTGGCGTTTTCTTCATCGTTTCGAGTGCTTTTGGCATCGGAACCTTCCAGCACAATTGTGTTTTGTATTTCAGATTCATCCATAGCTCCATTCTTCTACCATTCGCGCCCCGAATAAATAAAAAAATTGGCTTTTTTGGAATAATTTTCGTTTATATTTTTCCAAAGACATGGGCGCTGATATCCGATATTTCCAGGCTCACCTTGGCAACACCCTTTCAGACACATTTTTATCTAAACCAACATATAACCATGGAGGTCATCCCTGCGTCTTCAACATTCAGGTAGAGAGAGCTAGGAACAGATAGGAAGATTTGCAACAAAAAAGTGTTTATCGCTACTTTTCTAAGCGACTTTTACCTCAACAGAAAATGGCTCAAATCACCATTATTGTCTTTGCAGCGATTTAGAGCTGCATAACTTTTTGCAGATCAGCCAGAGAGAGTTCAGCGGTGGCATTGCCCCCGCACTGTTCGCAATGTTCCGTATGGCGCCATGACCTCAATAATTTTGTTCCCGATGGATCCAGGAAAACAACAAAAGCATCGGAGTCTTCATGCACAACAAGCTTATCGTAAGCGACCCATTCCGTGGCCACTGATTTATCATCTTTCATCAGCCGGCAAAACTTTTGCTCGACTGGGTCGAATAACCAAGTACTATGGCAAGACTCTAAGACAAGAAGTCTCTCTTGCTCTTGCTCGGTTAGGGTACCTGTCAAAACTTCCACTCTCCTATCATGACAGAAAATACTTGGCATATCCTGCCATTACCATTTCATTTAGGTGACAATATTATATCTATTGCGTTAAACAACAAAGATAAGCAAGGATCTAAAAATCTTTAACATATTTTTAAAGATTCAGCGGTCAAAAATGTATTTTCATAATTTTACTCGGCCGCTTATTTAGAAGGCCAGAACTATTTTACAGTAAAAAGCCCTTTATATTTTGATGTATCTCAAAATATCAAAAAAGATTCAACGGGCAATCTTGCGGTTTCTAAAACCTTTGGAATTCATTTATTTTTGGACCACGGCGTTACCATGACTTCCAGGATGTGTGACTCGATCCCTTCCAACGCCAACGCCTCAACTACACAAGACATCCGAAACAGGACATCGGCAAGATCCAAAAGACCTGTTGTGAGGTCAAGCGCTGCATCATGGGTGATGATAATACCGCCATCGTCACTTGTTGCAGAACGGTGTAACTCGTCACGGACATGGTTGAGGGCATGAGATGCATCTTGGAAAAGATATGAATCTTGGGCCTTTTCCCGAAGTGAGTCCGATACTTTTTCAAGACCCAGATCAATTCGGTCCAATATTGCCCGTGGCAATATCACTTTGTTGCCAAAACCACATCTCTCTGGCTTTATGCTACTCTCGTTTTGGATAGCACCGCTCCCGCTCAGTTTGTCGCCCGCTGTACTTCCATCGGTATATTTCAAACTATCGTCAAGCGCGTCACCGACAGGTCCTCGCTTTTTGTCACGATAATGACCATGTCCATACTCTGTAGCACTCATATTGCCCCACTTGCTATGCATACCGTCTATGATCTGATGTATCTATATCATAGGCCACGGATAGAAGAATCGCCCATCAGGAGGGTAGGGGAAAAGTTGCTGTGTTCCCAAAACCTCAGCCCTATTAAATAAAGCTGATAACTCTTCATTGGATAAATGATAACTTAAAAAATCAGGCTTGTCGTCCAATAATACTTTACAAGCATTTATTAAATTATTTGGCAATGCTTCACCGACAAAGTCCCATATAACAGTTCGCAGTTTATCTTCTGTATGAAAGCACAAACCGTGATCTATGGCATATAGATTATTATCATCACCGCAAATAATATGACTTGCTTTCCGGTCCGCATTATTGATCAACAAGTCAAAACCACACAACAGTCGTAATATCTCAAGCCTTTCAACGTCTTCCAGCAACGTAAAATAGTTCTGTGAAAAATTATTCGGGATGAACCTCTGCAAAGACCCTATGCCGTATTGAGCCTCGCGTTCTATGGTTTCCGGAACAAGGTCCAAATTCAAATATGCGGATAATTCATAAGCCAAGATTTCTCTTTTATATAGACCCGGAGGAAAATCGCTGAGAGGTCTTTCGCCGCTCAAAGGCTTATAGACTGCCAATTCTTCTTCTTGTTCGTATTCCAAGACACAAAGCAAAGTCAGGTTGGAACTGTGCGGAATCGCACCTAGTATCCTAATTTTACCATGTCTTAGGAACCATATCCTGTCTTGGTCGGTAGGCATCCAGATGAATGAGACTATCGCCTTGGGGGCTGATTTCCGTTTGTCCTGGGGCAAGCATGACCTCTGGGATCTAGCGGATAATTACATAAAGGACATGGCGGTCTGCCCGCTTTTGCGATGGAGATACCTTGAATCGAGAGAGCGGCCGCTTGCTCTCTCGTCAGTAGCAATTGAACCGCGTTTTTTCCGAGCAAGGTTGTTGACAGATCGTCCCAATTGACAACCTCGTCATCGCTATCGTCATAATCAAAGCTATCCAGAGAGGATTCAATATCTTCCAAAATCAAAACTATGCGATCCAAGTCAAGATCATATGCCACCGCTATGGTTCCGATAACAAAATTTTCTTCGTCGAAATCCCGTAAAACCATGTTCTCTAGATCAGGCAAATGACCTGGCCTGGGCGCGTCTTTCAAAAGTTCGGCCAGTTTTTCAGACAGGATAATCACCTGCTGCTTCTCCATTTTATAGGTATAAACCATGTCGCCCTCAGCGCATTGTAGATAGAAGGTTCTTTCTCCTACCGGACCGAGGGTGGAAAAAATAACCCAATCTGGTGTCACCGGAAATTCATCTGTCATCTGTTGTACCCACTTATAATTATCACTTGATGTGTCGCTCTATAATATCCAATTCGGCCATATTGAGAATATCTAATTGTGAATTGACGGTCATTGCTATAGATGTTTTCAAACCGTAGATGACGGTGTTCGTTGATGTGGGAGACACATAAATCTTGTGCAGATGACCGAGGGTCATGCCAAAAGCTCCCGACAGCGCCACTTTAATCGGATCGGCATGAGTAAAGGCCAGGATAATTTGGCCTGCATGGGTTTTTTTGGCTTCATTGACGAAAGACTCTAAACGCTCCTGAACCTCAACGAAAGATTCTCCCCCCGGAAAGCGGAAAGACTCGGGGGTCTTCATCAATACTTCCCATGCGGGCAGTTTCTTCAAATCATCCAAAACTGCTCCGGTCCAATCACCGAAATCGCATTCCAATAATCTTTGTTCTGCATGGATCGGCAAGGAAAACGCCTCGGCCATGGGAGAAGCGGTTTCCATGGTCCTCTCCAGGGGAGAGGAGTAAATAGCTGCGACCGGCAAAGAACTTTTCATCTTCTCGGCCAAATCCGCCGCCCGGCGGCAGCCGTTGTCATCGAGGTGCAGACCTTTAGCCCTGCCGGGAAGTATCTTGCCCGTCGTGGAAGTCGTTCCGTGACGTACAAAAACCACGACAAGAGATTCTGTTTCTTCCCGAAACGGCTCTATGGCACTTTCTTCTTTGCTTTCCCCGAAGTCTGGTTGAGTAGCCGGGATTTCCGTATCACTCATTTTCGGTTATCCATTTCTTTGTCCTTTTTGATACTTGTCGGAAGTTCCCTTTATCTGCTGTTTGATCTTTAGAATTTGTATTTCTTGCCGCAAGCTTATTAAATATCCTGATCGATATATTAGCCTATAAATAATCTAGAATCTGTATTGGCTAAGCAGCCGACTTTTGAATATGCCGGTAAAAAATGATCAATTATGAAAATCCACCTGAGAATATGTTAAAAACAGACGTCACGAATTGCAGGAAATGCGATCGTCTCGTAGCATTCAGAGAAAAGGTCGCTTTGGAAAAAAAGCCCGCCTATAGCGACCTGCCGTATTGGGGACGGCCGGTTGTATCATTCGGCGACAACAATGCATCGCTTTTGATCTGCGGCCTTGCCCCGGCTGCACACGGCGGCAACAGAACAGGCAGGATGTTCACCGGTGATCGCAGCGGAGATTTCCTCTACGCTTCTCTGCATCGATGCGGATATGCCAACCAGCCGTACGCATCCGGGTTTGACGACGGTTTGTACTTAACCGATACTTATATCACCGCTGTCGTTCGGTGCGCCCCTCCGCAAAACAAACCTTTGCCTTCAGAACGCGACAACTGTATAGGCTTTTTGCTTGATGAAATCAGTGGTTTAAAAAACTTGAAAACAATTTTGGCTTTGGGCGGTTTTGCTTATGACTCACTGTGGAGAATAAAAGATTTCTCTCCGACAAAAAGAGTTGACGAAACTGTCAAACATCGGCTAAAGAAGCCAAAATTTTGCCACGGACTGGAAGTAAGCTTCAATGAAAAAATAACTTTGATCTGCAGCTATCATCCGAGTCAACGAAATGTCTTTACCAAGGTTCTTACCGAAGAAATGTTTGATCGTATCCTATATCGATGCAAGGAGTTGTCTGAGTAAATGGACCTCTGCCTAAAACCTCGCAACAGAAAAACCTTTCTTGTTGGCTGTCTTTAGCTGAGACTTGGTCTTACGTCTATCCGTTTTTTATAATTTACATCTTGCTTCGGAAGCCTTTTTCTACTCACGGCGGATAGTTTGTCCATCAGCTTGAGTGCTCCCGGGTCTTCTTCGATCGGCTTGCGCAATATTAAGTTTTTCTCCTCCATATCGTCAAGTATTTTCTTGCCCAAATCACTTCTTACCACCGTCAATGTCCAATCAGCGTAAACACCGATGCCTCCGGCAGAAATATCGCTGTGTTCGGCGGCAAAGTCAGGGCACATCAAACACCCTTCGCGCGTCCACTGGTGCGCTTCCTTCAAAGGTATTTCATGATAACCGCCGTCTTCGGTATAGATCTGGAATACGCCCTTTATATTCATCTTCTTGATCGATTCCCGCTTAATCGCATATTTCTCATCGAAAAGTTCATCAAAAATCGCATCATCAAAAGTCTTTGAACATAAAAGGCCGATTCTCAACGCAAACCTTCTGGCTATTTTCCCGGCACGTCGGGCCGCCATTGCTCCCGGGGCCGAGACTTGACATCCCATGCCTACAAGCCCGATACGCTCGGATCCAAGTTCAATGGCTTGGCTGTAGGCAGAGGGGTTTGCGCAGTAGGTGTAGCGTGAACCGGCCGAGGCCAGAACGTCTGCTCGTGACCGGGCAACATGGGGTATGGCTTTCCATGTACTCCCATCGCCTTCCAGCTTAGACACCAAGGCGGCGTCTATAATATTTTCCTGCAGCGCATAAATAATTAAAGCGCTGACCAATCCTCCGTCTTGGCCACCGGACAGCAATTCTGTATCTGTCGTCTGCATCAGGCAAACCTCTTGGTAGATACCGGATACTTCCTCTTCACTGCGCTCTCTGCCGTATAAAAAGGTGTCTATTTCCGGTTCCCACAGTCCGAATCTCGGACATGCTCTTGTACATAAAGTGCAGCCTTTATCTCCGTGGGTACAGTCTTTGATCCCGCCGTCCGTATCAAAATGATAAGGCTTATATACACCATTGGACGAATCGTAGCCCAGAACATCATGAGGGCAGGCTATGACACATGCGGAACAGCCGGTACACAGCCCTGTCGTTACCACATCTTCATACAAATGTTTCCAATGCTTGATATCAACAGGCATAATCAGCCAATCTCCTTGGATAAAATTTCCCTGACCGAGCCTAGAACTTTTTCTGCATGTCCGTTGGCTCTGACATTGTAAAAAGACTTTAAAATATTTTGCGATTTACCAATCAAAAAAGTGGATCTTATAACTCCGATACTTTTCTTGCCGTAAAGATTTTTCTCCCCATAAGCTCCGTAGGCCTTGGCAACCTCCGAGCCAGCATCCGTTACCAAACGTACTTTTAAATTGTGCTTTTGCCTAAATTTCTGATGCGAATCGGTGCTGTCGGGCGAAACACCGATTACATCTATAGCCAGTCCGGAAAAGTCAGGATGCAGCTCGCTGAATTGGCAGGCTTCCAACGTACATCCCGGTGTGTCATCGGCAGGATAAAAATACAAAACGAGGAACTTGCCCTTATAATCAGAAAGAGAGGCCGTTTCTCCGTTGTCACCAGGCAATTCAAAAAAAGGCGCTTTATCGCCCTCTGTCAATCTTGTCATATCATTTTGTCCTTACATACTATAAGATACACCTAATATCTTATGACCAACACGGATTATCTACACGACCAATCATCGGAAAACATGATGGAAAATCAAATATGATATCTTCTGGCAAATATCTTATCCACCAACGAATATCCTGCCTCAAATCATACAGGAAACCGGCATGAAAACCGTACATCATATAAGTAATTGAAATATTGTATAAATAAAATACCTGGAAAATAACATCTGTTCTATCGAAAGCAGTTTAATGGAAAATCACATTTACTTTCTACAGCTGAGGGCCGGGCTTGATTTTGCCAAAGGAAATGATTTTGCCGATACCATGGCTAACTATTCCTACATTATAGGTGATCGCAATAGCAAAGATGCGTTGATCATAGACCCGTCATATGCTCCGTTAGAACTTTTGGAGATAGTCAAAAATAACGGGTTCAATCTCAAAGGGGCGCTGGTCACCCACTTCCACGCAGACCATATCGGAGGGGTTCTCTACAGTGGCAGTTCCCCGGAAATAGCGGGGATCAAAGAACTGTTGGATGCAGAAGATATTCCCATACATATCCAGAGAGCCGAAGAGGAATGGGTTACAAAAGCTACCGGTGTCGGCAAAGACCACCTAAAGCTTCATGATAACGGGGATATAATAAAACTCGGCAATACGGTTTTGACCTTGCTGCACACCCCCGGACATACCCCCGGAAGCCAATGCATATTGCTGGAAGGAAGAGTTATCACCGGCGATACGCTCTTCCTGAGGGGGTGTGGACGCAGCGACTTACCGGGAGGAAATCCCGGGGATTTATATGAAAGTTTAAACATGCTTGCCAAATCGCTGCCGCCGGCAACTTTGGTTTATGCGGGGCATGATTATGATGAAAAAAAGTATTTGGGCTTGGGTGATCTTATAAAGTCAAATCCCGTAATGCGAGACGTTTCCAAAGAAGTATGGGTCGGGAGATTTGCTTAGTGTCTTTGCGATACAGAAATGTAAAGTCAGCCGGGTTGATGATCGGATATAAAATTACCCAATCTCCCCAGAATCTCTTCCAAGATTACTTGGCCCGTGGCAAAATTTAGCCTGACATGTCCCGCCCCCGCCGGGCCGAAAGCAAAACCGTCCGAAAGTACTATATTGGCTTTGGCAGCAATAGTTTCCGCAGGACTGTCTCCTAATCCCAAGAAATTCAAATCTATCCAGGCCAAGTAGGTGGCCTCCGGCAAAGCTAATTGCATATCCGGAAACTGCTTGGCCCATTCGGCAACTATAAGACGATTTTTGGCCAATAATTCCATTACCGTATCAAGCCATGCCGTCCCTTCCTTATAGGCTGCAACAGCCGCAGCCACGCCCAAAGAACTGACACCGCCCAGCAAAGAGGATGGACAATTCCTAAAATTATTCAACAGATCGTTTGACCCAAAAGCCATCTGAGCGCAGTGTAATCCGGCAATATTGAACGTTTTACTGGCAGAAGACAGGGTGATGGTTCTCCTGGCAACATCATCTGATACAGCGGCTATCGGGATATGCTTGTAATCTTGAAATACGAGGTCACAATGAATCTCATCCGATATGATAACCATATCGTTATCCAGCGCCAACTCCGCTAAAATTGTCAGTTCTTGACGCGTGAAAACCCTCCCAGTCGGATTGTGAGGATTACACAAAAGCAGAATGCGTGGTTTTTGTTCTGAAATTACCCTCTTTATTACATCAAAATCTATTTGGTAAGAAAAATTGTTTTTTACCATGTCAACGGCTAAAATTTGACGGGCCAAACCGCTTACCACACTGAAAAACGGGGGGTATGTGGGGGTAAGAAATAAAATCTTGTCATTTATATCGCTGAAAGCATATATGCATCCGGCAATCGCCTGAACCACGTCACTGGTTACAAGAACCAACCCGGGATCAATTTTCAATCCGTGTCTGAGCCGATATCTTACAGCAAAGATTTCGGCTAACTCCTCGCGAGATTTTATGTCGGGATATCCCAAGTCCCCGCTTGTTATGATCTCATTCAGGACTTTCCTAATCTCCGATGCCACTTGAAAATCCATGTCGGCAACCCATGCAGGCAGTTTATCTTCGTCAACAGCAGCCCATTTGGCCCCTCTCTTCTGACGAAGTTCGAAGACAGTAAGTTCAGGAAATACGCTTTTATCATCGAAAGTCACAGTGGTACTCCTCACACATCTTTCATATCTTTACAAACAGATTACTCCGCCGAATAGCCTTTATGCCTTCGCTGATCTATTAGCGATAATTTCTACCGAAAAGATTTTTAGACGCAGAAGATCAAAATATTAAATTAATTCTCAAAAAATTTAAAAAAATCGCTATTAAGTGATGCAACGACTACTCCGTGTGATATATTGATAGTAAGGTCGTTGAGCATCAGTCGGCCGAAGGGGATTATAAATGAATATTTCTTTTTACAAGATATCGAAATCGGGACGGTTTCAAATCTTAACGCAACAATTTTACATTCCCCAATAAAAGCCCCCCTATTGACATCTCAACAGGTTTGGATCCCCCCTCTAAACCTGTTGAGATGTCCTAATTTTGTTATAACACACCTGTCAAGTGTCATATAAAAAATTATGACTTAGGACCCATGCATCGTCAGACAAGGATTGCTATGCTCAATTCAGTGAACGTTTTTTTGCTGGATGATCATGAACTTGTACGGCGCGGGTTACGGGAATTGCTGTCATCTGCCGAAGACATCACAATTGTCGGCGAAGCATCTACTGCAGCGGAAGCTCTGCAAAGGATACCTTTAACCGAAATTGACGTTGCGATCATTGACGTAAGGCTACCGGATGGCAACGGAATCGAAGTATGCCGCGAAGTCCTGGAAATTAATCCGAAAATCCGATGCCTTATTTTGACTTCTTACGACGACGACCAAGCTTTGGAATCTGCCATATTAGCCGGTGCAAGCGGTTACCTTCTCAAACAAATTCGCGGCAACGAACTTATCAACTCGATCAGGCAAGTTGCCAACGGGCTATCTCTGATCGATCCCGTGGTAGCGCGCGCCGCCATCGACCATTTTCACCATAAAAACAGGGCTGACAGCCGTATCGATAATTTGACTGCGCAAGAACGCAAAATTTTGTCTCTTTTGGCGGAAGGCAAAACAAATCGTCAGATAGGCGAAGAGATGTTTCTTGCCGAGAAAACCGTCAAAAATTATGTATCGAATGTACTCAGTAAAATGGGTTTTTCACGCAGAACGGAGGCGGCTGTTTATGCCGTCAGATTAGAAGATCAAAGCGGCCTCAATATCAATGAGCCATGAACAATCACCTTTTCTACAGACGTCGGCTTGACTGGTTGAGGCCAAGCACAATCACCGCCATGTCAAGCAGCCAACTTTTCAGATATTTGAGTTAAAAATCTTCGTATCGTATCTTCTGCGATCCTATGCATAAAAGCGGTATTTGCCACTTCCCCTATCACGCCAAAGGGAATCTTATAGCGCCCGGTAATAGCCAATCTGCATATTCCGTCGCTCAAAGAGGACAATTCCAAATCGGCGTCCAGCGAAGGAAACAATTTAGAGGCACCGGTCGGAGACCACGTCATGGGGATCACAACCATATTGGGGCGCATTCTTGGTTCGGCCAGGGTGACATCAACTGATTTTGCGATCAGCGCATTTGAACCGACCTTTATTTTTGCTTCACGGTTCTGGGCAGAAGCTGTCTCTGCAGCGATAGGTGCCAACCAAGCGGCATGATCGTAGACCAATTTTTGTACTAAAACTTCCAGATCTCCGCTGATATGGACAAAATCAGATACGAAAACCACTGAGCCTTTTGCGCTCTTTTCTTTGCTTTTTTCCTCACCGTATAACTCGCCCATAGTAGTTATATTCTATCTCTGGAAATAAAAAAACCATAGGGCAATAAGTCCCTGGCTTCTCGCCTATAAGTTAATAAATGGTTAAGATTATACAAAATATTATATTCTATGCGCTTTTCTCATCTCAAGTGATATATGTTTCCAAGCATGCTGCTTGGCAGGTAACGACTTAAAATAATATTACTACAATTTGCAAAAGACCAGGAATCGTACTAATGTCTTTAGTGATAATAAAGCTGTAGAGTGCAGTGCATAGAAACATTGATCAGGGAAGGGTAATTTATTTAAAATGCCGCCTAACATCAACCTCAATAGTTTACCCCCGCAAGCCCTGAAAAGGATCGAGTCATCGAAGAATTCCAACGTATCCTCATCACTGTTGGGTATCGGTTCCCATCTTTCCATCGAATCCAGCGGCTTCACCCCGGTGGGAGAAGTAATGGGATGCATCGTACAAAGCATTGGCTTTATGGGTTATGCCGGGTGCGGGTGGTATGGATATGGAGCACCTCCTCCCCGTACCATCATCTGCAGACCGGATCAGGGCGGACAATGGCAAGCCCTCGGTCCTTATCTTTATGCCGTCAATAACGGTTACAATACGGCCATCGGGAGAATGCTAACCGAAGCCCACGCATTGGGGGCAGACGGAGTCGTGGGGGTAACGATTAAAGAAACACGCTTTGAAGACGGTTACAGAGAATACATGGCCCTTGGGACGGCCGTTCGCTCTTCCGGTAGTATTCATCTGCAATTCCCGTTTACCACCCTTCTCACGGGCAATGAAGTAACAAAACTCACCCAGTCAGGGTGGATGCCGAAAGCCATTATCGTGGTAATTTCACTCGGCATCAGACACAATGACTACTATACGAGAATGGCCACAAGATCTTTCGGTGCCAACGCTGAAGTACCGGGCCACACGGACCTACTCAACTCAATCAGGAATGAAGTTCGAAATCAAATAAGTTCTCAAGTCAATCATATCGGAGCCGACGGAGCCATCTTGTCGGACCAGATACGCACCGAGATCCATCACCTGGAGGCCGGGGAAGGCCACCAGGACATGCTTGGTATGGCGCACTTAATGGGTAGTGCCATCGTGAAATTCGATACACATAAAGACCTGAAAATAGGCAACTCAACGCCTACGGTACTTAGCCTCAAATCACTTGGCCGTAAAACTCTCAAGTAATACAATTAATATACATACTACATAAAATATATAAGCTGTTAGGAGAATAACATGTCAGAAGAATTAGTTCAAATCCCAGATGATGCCATGCGCAGATTGAGCGAGATGAAACCGGGCTCTAAAACATCCCTGTTTACTTCCGACTTGAGCGTCAATGAGTTCCTGCTGGTAAGAGAAGCAGGTTTTCGTCCCCTGGGTCTTGTCCTAGGCTCCAGCGTTTACCATGTAGGCATTCAGCTAGGCAAGTGGAGCAAGAACATGGAGCTGGATACTTTATCCCAAGCCATGTATCATGCCAGAGAATTGGCGATGACCAGGATGGAACAAGAAGCCAACGCCCTCGGAGCCGACGGCATAGTGGGCGTCAGGCTGGATATAGAATTTAAAGAATTCGGGGCAGATATTGCCGAGTTTATTGCCGTGGGAACGGCTGTCAAAGCAGAAGAAGCCGGAACTTGGCGAAATAACAAGAACTTGCCTTTTACATCAGATTTGTCGGGACAAGATTTCTGGACACTCATTCAAGCCGGGTATGCTCCCCTGGGGATGGTCATGGGAAGCTGCGTCTATCACATCGCCCACCAACGCGGTTTTGCAGCTATCGCAAATGTATCACGCAACGTAGAGATTCAACAGTACACAGAAGCCTTATACGATGCGCGCGAACTGGCCATGAGCCGTATGCAAGCTGAAGCCGAAGAACTGCATGCCGAAGGTATTGTAGGCGTTCAACTCTTGTCCTTGCCGCATAAATGGGGCGGGCATACAACCGAATTTTTTGCCATCGGTACAGCGGTGAAGCCTTTGCGGGCAAACCATATCATTGCCAAGCCTCAGACAGTTCTTCCCCTTACCGACTAGTCGGATCTGTTTGGTTTCAACCATATGATAAGAACAGCTGTTGGTAAAATATCTGAGCTAGTTGAATACAAAAGCTCCTATGTACATATTATAAATATATGATCCTATCCGGAGATACAGGCAAAAAAACGGTGTCTGACGTTTATGACACTCGAGATTTGGCACAAAGGATGGATTCTCTCATAGAAGCCATTTCTGCTGTTACCTCAGGGTTAAATATTGATGAAACACTGCAAAATATAGTCGACTCGGCAAGATTGTTGATCCATTGTCGCTATTGTGCTTTAGGGATAATGGGCAATGACGATCAACTGGAGAACTTTCTTGTATCCGGGCTTAGTGAAGAACAAATTAAAAAAATAGGAGACCTTCCTGTAGGCAAAGGGCTTCTCGGCTTACTGATCCAATCTCCTTACCCTATCAGAGTTGACGATCTGGGCAGCCATCCGATGTCGTACGGCTTCCCCCCCAACCATCCCAAAATGACCACTTTTCTCGGAGTACCGATTGTAATCAGAGGCAAAGTTTTTGGCAATCTTTACCTGACCGATAAGATAGATCAATCATCCGGTGAGCCTGCATCTCCCCGTTCAAAAATAATTCCGTTTACGTATACGGACGAACGCTTGGTAATCGCTCTGGCTGCCATCGCCGGGATCGCAATCGAGAATACTCGTCTTCATCAAAGGGCAGCTCAGTTGGTGCTTACGGCAGACCGTGAACGCATAGCCAGAGATTTGCACGATATCGTCATCCAACGCCTTTTCGCCATAGGGATGAGCCTACAAAGCACGGTCAATATTTTAGAAGACGATATAGGCAAAGAACGTATTGACCGTATCATCGATGACCTCGACAGCACTATTGCCGATATCAGAAAAACTATTTTCTCTTTGGGCAACAAAGAGACAACCTTTAAATCCATGATTATGGAGACCGTGGATAATGCCGCCCAGTTTCTTGGATTCAAACCACAATTAACTCTTAATGGCCATGTTGACATCCTTGTGAACCAGCAACTTGGCGAACACCTGCTCGCCGTGCTCAAAGAAGGTCTCTCCAATATATTACGTCACGCAAAAGCTACGCAAGTAAAGGTTCATTTACAGGTCGATAGATACATAACGCTTACCATCGAAGACAACGGTCGCGGTATGGGTGCCAACGTGAAAAGAGGCTTTGGCTTATCCAACATGGAAGAACGGGCAAAATTACTCAGCGGATCATTTGATCTTTCACCCTCGCAATTGGGAGGGGTAATAATCAAATGGTCAGTTCCCAATGACCTATACCTGTAGATAAAGTCCTCCCCTTGTGACTTTTGTCACCGTAGCCTATGCCCTTTGCCCCTAAGTACAAGCTCTTTTCCCCGGCATACTGTTTATATAGCAACTGATGTTGGGAACAAATTAAAATGAAAGGGGTGCTCAATGAAAAAACTTACTTCACTGATAGCAGAACCGGAGGATATAAAAACTCCGCAAATATGGAACTACCTAACGAGATCCAAAGTTATGGGTGTCGTTTGGTCAGGACTTCGCATATGGCTCGGTATCATGTGGATACAGGCCGGAGTTGCCAAACTCTGGGGTGCGGAAAATCCCGCATTCATGCACAATAACGGTGCAGGGGTAGCAGGTTTTGCTGCACACGGTATTGCCGGTTATAGTTGGTGGGCCAGCTTTCTCCATGGATTTGTTGTCCCTAATTCTGGCTGGATTGGGGTCCTGGTCGCCCTCAGCGAATTTTTGGTCGGACTCGGATTGGCCGTAGGTTTTCTGACCCCGGCGGCCGCAACGGTGGGAGCTCTTCTCAACTTTACCTATATCATGTCGGGCACCGCCAGCGTCAATGCTTTTTATGCCTTGATCGCGATTATCGTCCTCGCCACCTGGAGAACTTCTTCCGAGATCGGAATTGACGGGTTCATCAGGGCTTACCGTCTGTCACACGGCGGCAAGATACTCAACAGGCAGAGGACCACGATACTGGCTAGAGAAAAGAGGGGCACCCCTGAGGTAGTATAACTACCCTAACCTCTAGCCTATAAAAATAGGGCAACCCAGACGGGTTGCCCTATTTTTATGCACATAGCAATATTTGCCGTTATCACGTTTGAATCTTTGCAAATAACCAATAAATCGATCAGACGACGGATAGTTTGTAAATTGTGATATTTAAATCTTCTTCCGGTGAGAGAGTCAAGCAGACAATTGTTTTAGCGGTTCTGTGCTCCGTGCTTTTTATTACCTTTCTTGATACAACGATTGTGAGCGTTACGCTCGGAAATATCCAACTCAGCTTGCACATCGGAGTATCTCAGCTTCAGTGGGTTGTGAACGGCTATACCTTGCCGTTTGCAAGTTTTATGTTGCTGGCCGGCAGTCTGGCAGACAGGTTTGGAAGAAAGAAACTCCTCCTTCTAGGTCTTATCGTCTTTGCTCTGGGTGCCCTTTTGTCAGCATTAGCCACCGACGCCAACTTGCTGATAGCGGGACGCGTCATCATGGGTCTGGGGGCGGCTGCCTCAGAACCTGGTACTTTGTCTCTCATCAGACATATTTATTCTGATCACGATAAAAGAGCAAAAGCAGTCGGTACCTGGTCGTCCGTAGCCGGCCTTGCTTTGGCTTCCGGACCGATATTGGGAGGTCTACTGATAGCCCTGTGGTCTTGGCGGGCTATATTCTGGTTCAACTTCATAGCTGCCGTTGTTCTTGTGGTAACAGCATTGAGAATCTTGCCGGAGTCTGCCGACAGATCGGATGATAAATTGGACTTTCTGGGGTTTATTTCCGGTACGGCTTCCTTGTCGTCCCTGACATTCGCCATTATTTTAGGGGAGTCATATGGCTACGGGAACTATCTTGTCATAACGCTGTTTTGCCTTTCCCTATTATTGTGCATTGTTTTTATACTGGCGGAAAGGAGAAGCATCAATCCCATGCTAATGATTAAATATCTGCGCAACAGCTCTTTCAGCGGAACCCTGTTTACCGGCTTTGCCTTATTCTTTAGTATATTTGCGATATTTTTTTTCACGGCGCTGTATCTGGAAGAAGTACTGAATTATTCAGGCTATAAAATAGCCGTTGATTTTTTGCCTCTGGCGTGTTTCATGATCGTAAGTTCTCTTATCACCGGACGGCTGATTTCTAAATACGGCTCGCGCCGCTGCATGACGCTGGGTTCTCTGACGGCTGCCATAGGTATTTTTTTATCGATGTTTGCCCTCCAAAATCCCGCTCCCGCATCTTGGCTTGTATGGGCACTGGCCTTATCCGGCATCGGTTTTGGTATTACCCTTGTTCCCACTGTCTTTGTTGCCTTGGATGCGATACCTCCCGAAAGATCTTCCATGGCGGCGTCTTCTGTCAATACCAGCCGGGAACTTGGATCAGTCATCGGAGTAGCGATCCTGGGATCTCTCGTGAACGGAAATTTGAGCAGTTACCTGAGCCATAAACTCAATACACTGAAAATACCGTCGATATTTCAACTCTTGGTTATTCATGCCATTGAAACGGGAAATATACCAAAGAATGCATCCGCTGAAGAAGGTGTCTATGGACCGCTAGTAAATAGAGTAATTACCGCTGCTTATGCTGCATTCAGAGATGGAATACACTACGCACTTTTACTGGCAGGCATCATGATCTTGATATCTGCTGTTGTCAGCTATGCAGTCATTAGAGATCGATCACAATAAACTTTCATCTGATTCCTCGCAGATATAAGTACCTGTTGTATTCAACCCTGATGTTGCATCATAAACGATTGCTAATTATCCTCATAACAGGCACTACACCTGCCCGCCAGAGCAAAGTGTCTAAAATTAATTGAAAAACCAAAAGTTTTCTTCAGCTCCCGCGAGACAGGGCTGAACAGCTCAACAGGAGATTCAACTATTTTCCCGCAAATCTCACATACCAAATGTATGTGTATCTGACCTTCCAGGTGATATATGGCCGGACTGTGCAGAAAATGGGTATGTCTGATAATCCCCAACTTCTCCAATTCCTCTAAATTCCTATAAACTGTCGACAGATGGACAGCCGGATATTTCTGTTTTACCATCAGGACTAATTCTTCTGCTGTGATATGGTTTTTAGCATTCAGGAGTGATTGGATAATTGCCCGACGTGCCTTTGTAACCCTTCCGCCGTGAAATCTCAATGCCGATATTACGTCAGTTTCGTTCATCTCAAGCTAATCACCTTATTTCCTACAAGTAATACTGCAGTACAGTATGAAAACCAACTTACAGTAAACCCGACTTTACATTAAAGCCGCCGGGGTAAACTGTCCAAAAGCATCCTTTATCGCAGTAATAACGGCTTCTAAGTATCTATTTGGACCGCAAGCAACCTGTGAAAGACAAAAAGGCTTGGGCATCACCATCTCGGGGTGTGGGGCGGGAAGCCAACGGCTTTAGCCGTGGGAGCTGTCAATTACAACAATATTCCCGACCAAAACGCCAAAGAAATATTTGGCTCATATAAAAGTGAGTTTTTATCCAAGCCAGGAAATTCAAGCCCAAGCTTTTAACTAAAAATACTTCCGGTCTGGATATTAAGACCGGAAGTATTTTTATGATTCCAAGAGCCTGACTAGTCAGGCAGTCCTCCCAGAGTCAGTACAGCAGTTCCCGTGACGCCTGTTGAAGAAACATAGGTCACATTTATTTTATCTCCCGGTTTGAATTTGTTCACTTCATTGTGCAAAGCAGATCCCGTTGGCGTAGCAACCCCGTTGACGGCAGTTATCGTATCCCCCGGAACCAATCCGGCTTTTTGAGCAGCGCCGTTTTGGGCAAGCTGGCTGATCGTCACGCCTTGCGGTTGCGAGGAAGAGGTTCCCGAAGAAGCAGAATTTCCTATGCTGCCTTGGCTACCGAAAAATCCACCGAACGGGTTGGTAGGCGCCGACGCTGAAGGAGGAACGTAGAATATACCTAAAAATGCAGCTTCACCTATTACTATCCCGTTGACGGCTTGGCCATTCTTAATATCTGTGACGATCCTCAAAGCCCTGTTGATAGGGATGGAATAGCCTTGGGTTGATCCGACGGTTCCCGTATAGGCGGCGGTATCCATGCCTATGACCTGCCCTGCCGTATTGACAAGAGGCCCTCCCGAATCACCGGGCTCTATTGGGGCTGTAGTCTGTATCATATTGTAAAGAGTCTCGGTGACCGAAGATAGTTGGTCAGCGGCATTTATGGTGCGACCGAGAGCGGAAACCTCACCCGTTACCACGCTGGGTGTTCCTCCCTGCCCCAGGGCATTGCCAATGGCGATTACACCTTGACCCAGGGTTACTTTGGATGAATTGCCCAAAGTTACCGTAGGCAAATGGGAAAATCCATTGATTTTGATAAGTGCCACGTCATCTACCGGGTCTTCTCCCACGACCGTAGCCGGATAGCTGCCCGAGTAGCCTTTGATCGTGACGCTTATTTTAGAAGCCTGGTTGATCACATGGTTGTTAGTCATAATCAGACCGTTCGGTGAGATAATCATGCCGGTACCGGCAGCCTGCTCTGAACCTGGTGTCTCCGACTCCACAACGGTATTGATATCGACAACGGCCGGTTCCACTTCGTTGGCAACTTTCTGAACAAGATTTGTACTGCTGCTTGCCTGCGGTGCCAGAGTTGTCGGTGTGGTGAGGCCTGAGCTGCTTTGAGAGGGCACGCCGGAAGAGGTCGGAGCAAGAGCAGAGAGAGAATTCGTGTGATTGCCGAAGGCAAATCCCAAGCCGGCTCCGAGCCCGCCTGCCAGAACAGCAACACCCAATGTGGATGCCAATAGCCGCCTATAGACTTTTCGCTCGTGCGGCTGGGCTAAATAGCTTGCAGATGGAGGAGGAGGAGGAGGAGGAGGAGGAGGAACCCAAGCGTTTCCTGTTGCTACGTCCCATGAAGAAGAACCGGAAAACGGGGGTTGTCCAGACACGCTTTCAGGGCTCGCAGGTGAAAATCCGTAAGGATTGTCGGTTGACTCCGGGTTTAATCCGGTCGATTGTTCTTGCTCGGTAGATATTTGAGGGGGAACAAAACCACCGTTTCCTGATATTGACTCGTTTGCGTCAGCGAAAGAAGCTGGATCATTATTTGCTCCTGCTGTGGGCGGGGTAAAACCGGTTTGCGAACTATCGCCACCATTATATTGATTAGCAGAATCGCTGTTCTTGCCGGTTTCGTCAAATTCAGTCATATCAACCATACCTTTCTTACTTCTATCTACGATAGCTGAACTACTTCTTTGTTCTGTTCAACTAAAAAATCTTTTTTGCTTTCATAATCATAAAACTTATACCGTTTACCGGGAACAATACCTGGATCCCGGGGGGAAGGATCCAGGTATTTGATCCGAAATGTCATAATGTTTCAGTTTGAGTTATGAAGCACTATAAACATTATGCAACGGGAGTCTCTGATTAGACTGAAAAAAATCTGTGAGTTTTCTGTTAATATGAAAACTTTATTTCCGGTCAATAATCCAGACTTGCCGAAGCAATTCTTACAGGTATTTTGATATGAGCCGGCGATCCGTAGAAGTGTACGGCTCCAAAATTATAGGTGTTTCCCCGCCCTGAAATCAATACATACCCTTTGCCATTGACATCGGCTTGGGCCGCCACTATTGGGGCAGGAAGCCTGAATTTAGCTTTGGATCCAAAAAAACCGGCATTGCCAAAATTGTAAACGTTACCGAGACGTGAGACCAGCCAATATCCTTGACCCGTATTGTCCGGAAGTATCGCCACTATTTTCCTCACCCTGGGATTTACTTGCAAATGCGAATAGCCCACAGCATCGCCAAACGGATATACACTTCCCGAGGCTGTCACCAGCCAATATCCTTTGCCGTCGGGCGTCAACGCCATTGACGTTACCGGTGAAGACAGGTTAATATGTGCGGTTGAGCCGTAGAATTGTGCTTGGCCGTAATTGTAGATATTGCCGGCTGACGTTACAAGATAGTAGCCGTCAGTTACTGTTTGAAATGCCGCTATGGGATGGGGTAAACGAGTGCGGGCATGGGATCCGTAAAACTTGGCGTCTCCGAAATTGAAGATATTCCCTCGGTTAGTAATTATGTAATAACCTTTACCGTCAGCCGTTGAAGTAACGTCAACAGCCGGTCTGACTCTGGGATTGAAAGCCAGGTTCGACATGGCTTTGGCTGCGCCGTAAGTATAAATATGGCCTTGCGCCCCCACCTCCAGATAACCGATAACAGCGGGGTATCTGATAATAAGCACATAACTCTGTGAAGGGGTGGCTCCGGTAGTGTTGTTGGCGGTAATGAGCAAATCATATGTGCCTTCTGATCCAGGCAGGGGTGTGCCTGCAATTTCAGCCTTGCCGCCGCCGATATTACTAAATGTAAGGCCCTGAGGTAGCGGACCAGATTCGCTGAAGGTGGGGCTTGGATTGCCTGAGCCTGTAATCAAGACGCTATGCGCCCGTCCGGCTACGAAAATTCCCCTTCCAACGCTGGTAAAGGAAGGAGTAATTCCTGCAAAATAAAGTTCCGCACTGTTGAGCGAACTTCCCCCCGTACCTTGCCCGCCCGGGAAAAGAACATATCCGTTAGCGATCAGAACCGCTTCCGTCTCAGCTCTGGGGGTTACCAAAGAGCCGGTTGCCGCCCATGTATTGGTTGCCGCATTGTATAGTTCTGCGGCAGCAGTAGGAGTCTCGGCGGAGATGCTCCCAGTCAATCCACCCGCCAAAAGAATATTGCCATCGGGTAACTGCGTCATGGCGGCATCATCATGGCCTATTGCCAGCTGTGATGTCGCACTGAAAGCCGATGTGGCAGGATTGTAAAGGTAAGAGTCGGCATTCGCCGTCAATACGTTGTTTGTCAGCACCTCGCCGCCTGCGATGAGGACGTCACCGTTGGCCAATCTGTCGGCCGACGTTCCTGCGACAGCAACTGGCAGATTACCGACTGCTGTCATCGTGCCAGGCCCATCTTGTCCGGATGGAGGAGGGACGAACACATATGCGGCATTGCTGGGAACTTCATTGCTTCCTATCCCCGTCAGGCCGCCTGCTATCAGAACATCTCCGTTACCCAACAAAGTGGCCGTGGTATCGGCCAAAGCCGTACCTAGTGATGCCCCGGCTACAAACGAATTGCTGCTTGGGTTAAATAATTCAACACTGCTTACGGCTGAATAGCTCGTAACAGCCGGCGTCGTGGTCGTCGTGCTAGCAGAAGTCGTTGTGGTAGCAGAAGTCGTTGTGGTGGTAGGTGTTTGAGAAAATGATCCGGTTTGGCCTCCGGCTATCAATACCTCTCCGTTGGTAAGGATGGATGCGGAAGCGTCAAACCTGGCTTCTGCCATAGGAGATGTCTGTGTCCAGGTCCCGGAAGTCGGATTGTAGACTTCCGCCGAGCTTACAGCAGATCCTCCGGAAGAAAGCCCGCCTGCCACGAGCACATCACCGCTGTCAAGCAGAGTGGCCGTCGCATCGTAAAGAGCTACCGGCATCGCAGAAGTTGCGACAAAAGCAGAGGTAGCAGGGTTATAAAGTTCGGCTGCCGAAGTCGGCGTAGGTGACGTGGCGCTGCCCGTATTGCCGCCCGCCACGAGCACATCACCGTTGTCAAGCAAAGTGGCCGTTGCTCCAATTAAACTTTGAGGCAAAGCTCCAGTTGTACTAAAAGTAGCAACCGCCTGAGTTACGGAAGCATTGGCCGGCGATACGAGGCCCGGAACTGCCGAGAGTGACAAATATCCCGTGAACAAGAGGATGGGAGCTGCAATATGCAGTACTCGTTTTGAGACCATATGCTTTATCCTTGGACGTACGAGAGTCAAAAAATGACCTTTGGGTAAATGCACATTTAGCATTGGAACGGAGCTTTTTGATCGTCTGCTTAAACCAGGTGACGATTCAGCTAAATTGTTTTGATCTTTGAACAATTCTGATTTTGATAATTTATTTTTGACGAATATTTTGTTAAATATCACTGTAACCTCCATTGATTAGCACTGCAGTATGTAAATTATTAATAATATTTTATGCCTATGCTATAATTTTGCTACAATAACAATTAGCTAATATTTTTTTGGTAAAAGTATAATATATTTACATACTGTAGCTATATTTGAACTAAACTCTACTCCAATAATTCTCTGATTACAAATCATCCAAGCTTTATTTATATATTCTTTTATTTTTGCATACGTAAATAAATGAATAAAGCTTAGATTACAGTAGATATAGAAATTATCAATGGTGTTTATTTTCATGGTAAAAGTGAAGGTCACAAAGTAGCAAAAAACGCCGCTCTATATAATACAAGGGCAGTTGAGCAAAATAATTATTATTACCAATTCCGCCGATTAGCCTATGTACCTATTAGAATGTAGGGATGCGTTCAAAGAAAACCCATACCGAAATGGCGCTTGCCGCAAAGAAAAGTGATGCTAAATTGTCCTCTCCCACAAATCCCCATCAGGGAAATGTCGGAACGAAACATATCGGCCTTGCCTTGGCAGTGGTCATGACGGGAGTACTGATAACCGCTGTTGATACGACAATAGTGATTCTGGCATTGCCTGAAATAGAGAAAAACCTTCACATATCACTATCGTCTGTGATCTGGGTCGTTATCGGCTACCTGCTCATTATAACTTTACTTGCCACTCAGGTTGGCAGGCTTGGTGATATGTATGGACGTGTGAAGATGTATGAAACCGGTTTTATTATATTCGTCATAGGATCAGCTCTTTGTGCACTTTCATGGAATGAGAGCAGTATTATTCTCTTCCGCATATTGCAAGGCCTGGGAGCTGCTCTTGTCTCTGCCAACAGCGGGGCTGTCATAGCCGACCTATTCCCTCCGGAAAAAAGAGGCCGTGCCTACGGATTCAATGCCGTAGGGTGGTCACTAGGTGCCGTACTGGGAATTGTGTTCGGTGGTGTTATAGTGACTTACTTCAATTGGCGCTGGGTTTTTGGAATCAATATCCCGATAGGAATCTTTGCCGTATTATTGGCCTTCAAAGTTCTCCATGACCAGAACCAAAGGGTTTCACATAAAATTGATTTTCCCGGAATGATTACCCTTGGAGTGGGCTTATTCGGTATCTTGTGGGCATCCACCCAACTGGCCACGCGCCCTTTTGATTCCACTATATTGGAATATCTGATAGGTGGCGTTGTGCTGATAATATGCTTTGGATTTATCGAAAGTAAACAAAAAGAACCTATGCTGCATTTATCTCTCTTCAAAATACCCACTATGACTCCTTCGTTGCTGGCCTCAATGTTCCAAGGCTTGGGGAACTATGCGGTGCTGTTTCTCGTTATCATGTATCTTCAAGGACCGCGCGGGCTCTCCCCGATACATGCTTCGCTTCTACTCGTCCCGGGATATGTGCTTGGGGGGTTTGTAGCTCCGTTGGTTGGCAAAATTATAGACAAAATCGGCCCTATCCTCCCGGCCACAATCGGTTTGGCCATCCAGGTAATTGCCCTTTTTGTTTACGCTCACCTCACAGACACAACGACTTTGTGGCTTGTTGTCGGGGCCAGCGTTATAAACGGTATCGGAGGGGCGAGTTTCTTCCCCGCCAACACAACGGCAGTGATGAAGGCTTCCCCCAAAGAGGTGTTCGGAATTACATCCGGGGCTCTGAGGACATTTGCCAATATCGGCATGGTTTTTTCATTTTCACTAGCCATTTTGGTAGCGTCACGATCAATATCACGGGGACTTGCTTTTGCCATCTTTGTTGGATCAACCAGCCTCAAAGGGAAAAATGCCGTGGCATTTACAAACGGCCTCCACTCTGCCTTCTACGTCTCTATGATTTTATTACTGATAGCGGCCTTGCTGTCCGCTTCCAGAGTCCTGCATAGGCCGCATGCAGACGAAAAAACTCCTGCCAATATTCCACAAACTGAGGCCGTATAGCTCATCGGTTCATCATTAGACGGTAAAAATATCATAAAAAATTTCCGTCACGACCGTCTGCTCAACCAGATAACTTCTATTATGTAACCAGAAAGAAATTCTGCAAGGGCCTGACATCGGGGGATCATGAGAACTGTAAAACTAACCGTATCGCTTTTAACTATTTCCGTATGCTCGGCCATGTTGGCGATTCCCGCTGCTTCGGCTACCCCAACCAAAAAACCTTCCCCTTCGGAAACATTGGGTAAAGCCGTCGCTGCCGGAGAAAAGATGCGGTCCGTACATTTTGTAAGTTTTGATCATTTGGGGAAAATAACCATATCTCAAAACGGCAATATAGGTCCTGGAAAGGGCGATATATATTCCGTATACAAAGATGGTAAAGCTAGCGGATTGTCGCAAGAGCTTTTCACAAACGGGAAACTTTTTCTCAAAGCCAACTCATCCACCCTGATATCTTTCTTCGGTTTCAAAAAAGCAGGAGCGAATAAATACGGAAATAAGTGGGTTTACATTCCGAAAACAGATGTGGTTTACGCTAATCTGACACCTTCACTGACATTGGCCGGACAAATGCAACAAATTAAAATTCCGGGGAAAGTTACATATCTTAAAAATCCAAAAATCAACGGAAAGAAAGTCATAGGCATTTTGGGCACCCCGGCATCTCAGGGCGGTATCAAAGAAAAAGAGGTTCTATATATTTCTCCATCCGACAAGTACTTACCGATCAAAGCCACACTTGACCAAAGCAAAACAGCTTATGCCTGGGTGAGCTTTTCAAAATGGAATGAGATCGTCAAAATCTCGGTACCCTCTCGCTATAGCCCTATTGGCAAGACCGGACTGGAATAAACATACAGTTTTAACTGCCTGGCATGTAATTAAAAATTTTATGGCCCTTGTGTTTTAATCTGAACCTAAGACTCGCTTACTTAAGAGAAAAAGCCTTTCTGGCATTATCAAATGTTGTTTGAGCCAAAACAGCGGGACTTATGCCTCTGAGCTCAGCTATTTTTTCTCCCACCAGTCTGACAAAGGCCGGATGATTTTTGACTCCTCTGTGGGGGACCGGAGTCAGATACGGGGAATCTGTTTCTATAAGTAACCTATCCAGAGGACAAAATCTCGCCGCTTCTTGTATATCAACGGCATTTTTAAAAGTCACTATGCCGCTGAATGAGATATACGCTCCCATATCTATCAGCACTCTTGCTTCGTCTACACCGCCGGTAAAACAGTGAATGATGGTATGTTCCGGTAGTGTATTCTCTTTAAGAATTCCGAATGTATCCTGCCAGGCATCGCGGGTGTGTACCACTAAAGATAAATTGAATTGGTGAGCTAAAGATATTTGATCGACAAAAGCTTCTTTTTGCTTCTCTCTCGGTGAGTTGTCATAATGGTAATCCAGTCCACATTCACCTATACCCACAACCGAACCGGTCTTGGCACTTTTCTGGTTCTCCAGGTTCTTAAGCATATCGTGCAGAGGTGTGATATCACTTTTTGCATCATGGGGATGCACGCCCACTACCGCCCAGACATCAGGCAAAATGAAATCTTCATAATTATCCAGAGTATCTTTTGATATGAAAAAGTCAGAGGCAGACTTATCAGAGAATCGACTGTTGAGAAATCCTAGCAGATCTACACCATTTTCTTTAGCATCTGCTAAAGCAACGGCTAAGTTCATTACCTCAAGTGATGATCCTATGTCAGTCCCCACCATTATCATAGCTACGACATTAGATAGAAATGCATCCGTTAGTACTGTAGCAAGTTCAAGTGAGTCATCCAAGTGACAATGTGTGTCTACCCAGGCTATTTCATTCGATGACATTTCTTATCCTTTTTGTAATTACGTCATATTCCGTAATGCTCGGAGTCAAGCCAAATTCACTTATATCATCCCATATTAGTTGGATAAATTCCAGTCAGTCAATTAATTTCCCGATCTCCATAAGCAATTGCAATAAATTTGTTTACAATAGTTGTGTGCACAAACAACAATAAAAGGTTGTTGCTTTATGACTTACGGCGCGGAAAAATAGGAGTCTCAACAATGACTTTATTACCGGAAATCAAATATCCGGTAGAATCATACGCATTATTTGTAATATTATGTATTACAATATCACGAAGTATGTTTATATCATCAAGAGATGTTGCAATATCTCCGGACATGCCAAGTCTGCGCCATATTTCTCCGGCTGCTTTTGGTACGGCCGGATAGGCCAATATCGCTATAACCTGCAAGGCTTCAAGGGAATCGGTAAGGATATGGGCCAGATCGTTTCCCGCTGACATTTTCCATGGTTCATTTGACTCCAGAAAAGCATTGACTTGACGGATGAGATTCCAGGTCGCCGCAAGAGCCTGATCCGGACAGAAATTATTCCATGCGGTAGCCGCCTCTTTAGCCGTAGCACAGATTCCCGCCTTCATCAAACAATCTCCGTCACATACATCTGCGTCCGGAACAAACCCGTCGTACTTATTCTGAACAAGCGTAACTACTCTTGACAGCAAATTACCCAAATTATTGGCCAGATCGGAATTATAACTCGACGTCAGAGCTTCTTCGGAAAAGTCAGAATCTGCTCCCAGAGGTATTTCACGCAGAAAATGGTAACGTAATGGCTCAACACCTACATGCTCGGCATAGCGAACAGCCTCAATCTGGTTAAGCCGTGATTTAGACATTTTTTCCCCTGAAACCAATAACCATCCATGAGCCAAAATATGCGCGGGGGGATCCAGTTCTGCTGCCATGCACATTGCCGGCCACCAAATACAGTGGAATTTGATTATATCTTTACCCACTAAGTGATGCACATTTGGCCACCAGGTCTCTACTTGATTTTTATCGTCCGGATAATCGATCGCCGTCAGATAATTTACGAGTGCATCACACCAAACATAAAATACATGATCTTCGTCCCAGGGTACCTGGACTCCCCAATCTATTGATGTTCGCGTAATCGATATGTCGCGAAGCCCTTGTCGCAATTGAGACATGATTTCGTTGTATCTTGAAACAGGCATAACAATATTTGGGTTCTCTGTATAGAATTTTATAAGCCTGTCTTCAAATTTCGATAGTGCAAAGAAATAATTCTCTTCCACCATCCATTGTACCGGTTTTAGATGCTGAGGACACAGAGCGGTTTCCAGCAGCTCATCCTCCTGATAATATGCTTCGCAGGCTACGCAATACCACCCTTGATAATCACCTTTATATATATAGTTATTATCAAATATATTTTGCATAAATTCATAAACAGCTTTATGGTGGCGTTGCTCTGTGGTTCTTATAAAAGCGTCATTCGATATATCAAGAACATTCCAAGCTTTTCTGAACCAAAGGCTTGCTTCGTCCACCCATTCTTGCGGAGTAAGTGATTTTTCCTCGGCGGCATTGGCAATTTTCTGCCCGTGTTCATCCGTGCCCGTCAAAAAAAATACATCGTCTCCTATCAATCTATGCCAACGGGCCAAAGCATCAGCTAGCACCATGGTATAGGCCGTGCCGAGGTGCGGCTTGTCGTTTACATAATAGATGGGTGTCGTTATATAAAAATGCTTGCTCACTATGGCGAGTGTATTACCAGATAGGGCCTTTTTGCCATAAAAATTTAAAATTCTGCATTATTCCAGATATCCAAAGACATTCTGTAAAGGTCACGATGGGGAGCCTCTGTCAATATCTGCACTATATTCAAGGCATCATAACGGCTGTAACCGGCACTAAAAAGTTTGTCCATCATGGCAAAAGTATCTTCCTCGTCTTTCATCTGACCGGAGTTATTTTGTCGATAGGCGTCGACAAGTAAAATGACTTCACCTTTTAGGCCGTCTTGCGCCTGAAAATGTTCAAGACCCTCTGAGAGTGTTCCCCTCCAAAACTCCTCATGAATTTTGGTTATTTCCCTGGCGACGACAATTCTTCTTCCGCTTTCGCAATACTTTGTCAAATCTGCGATTGCCTGTGCAATCCTATTGGGTGACTCAAAAAATACGGAGACACCGCCATTGAATCTAAGTCCTGACAATTGCGCTTTACGTTCCGGTCCCTTGCGGTGGAGAAAACCTTCGAAGCTCCATCTGCTAAGTTCAAATCCGCTCGCTACCAAAGCTGCCAAGACAGCCGAGCTTCCCGGGATAGGGACGACTTTTATCCCCGCTGATATTGCACTTCTTACAAGCCTTTCTCCCGGGTCAGATATGAGGGGGGTACCGGCATCGGAAATTAATGCTACATCGGCTTTTGCCAACAGCATTTCGACAATCCGTGCGCTCTGAGAAGCCTCATTCAATTTATGAAGAGAAAGCAGCTGTTTGGTTTCTATCGCCAATTTCTTGAATAAAATACCTGAATGTCTGGTATCTTCACAGCATACGACATCGCAACAAGATAATGTTTTGCGCGCCCTTTCGGTGATATCTCCTAAATTCCCTATCGGAGTCGCTACAACATATAAGGTTCCGGTCGCTGAAGCCATCATAGAGGCCATCATATCCTCAGATTGAATCCGTCTTGGCCGATTCCGACTCCCGATCGCCATAGGAATCCCTATTCGCCGGACACAATAGGCTCATAACCTATGTATCGTCAACCGCAATTGACAAAGCATCTCCCAGATGAATATTATCTTTCAACAGTGTCTTTGGCATACCTACTAAAATATATTTTACTTTATGGCCAACAAAGACAGCCCTGTTTCTTCCCAATGACCTTAATTTGACAACGGATAAATTGTTATCCAAAAAAATAATATTTACTTTTACCGGAGCCCCTATATTGTGGATAAAAATGGCATTCTCTATCATCAAAACACCATTAATATCTTTCAATTTACCAAAACAGCTACGGAGCAGGCTGTACTTGCCTCGTTTGTCTTTTTCTACGCTAGCTATAACTTGTCCATCATGTATCAGCCAGGCCAATTGGTAGCCTCCGCCCGAATCTTGAATGTGTTTATATACAATCTTGATCTTAGCAGATGTCGCAAGAATACCGCTTTATCGCTTGCGGGCTAGGTTTGAAAAATCAGACAATCTGATAAAATAATCTAGCAACCTATTTTTTCTGGTAACATCATATACCTATGTCCAAAAGAACCAACAAAAGAAAATTGAGAAAAAAGAAGAGCGCCAATCACGGCAAAAAACCCAATTGCGGCCGCGGATAAATTTTACTGCAGCATTCAGCCGTTTCATTTGAAAATTTTATTCTAACGACTCATCGGCTAACCATAGTTTTACCCCAATAAAGGTTTGATTGACTCAAGCCTTGCCAAAGCCTTTGGTCTGTCTGTCATGATGGCATCCACCTGGATATCTATCAGGTGTGAGGCATCATTTTCTTCATTGATTGTCCAGACGTGGACCGCAAGCCCGAGTTCATGAGCGGTTTCAACAAAACTTTTGGTTGCAACCGCCAGATTGCCTACTTTAGCCGGGATTTGTAAAGCAGCATGGCGCGTAATAGATTCCGGAAGGGCTTGGCCGGAAAAAAAGGCTTTTCCGTATAGAGCTGTCTCCCCCGCTCCGGGAGCCGTGTTAAATTCAGGGGCAACTTCGATGAATCTTGCTATGGCTTGGTCATGGAAAGAGGCAACTATCGTATTTGGAACCCGGTTGTGAGCACGTAATACTTTGGCCAACAAATCTTCATATGGGGCTACGGTCGGCGCAGTTTGTTTAATGTCCAGATTTAAAACAACGTCCGGAAAACTTGATAGCACTTCCTCAAGAAGTGCCACACCAAACCTGTGATCATTTGGTGCCAAACCTCTATAAATATACGATTTTGGATCGATATATCCCGAGTTCGATGCCGGAGGGATCAAAGCCCCCTTACCCTCGATGAAATGGTATGCATTGTCCAAACTATTGATATATTCATAATCCAAATCGGCTATGGCACCGCTGCCGTTTGTCGTAGTATCCACTACTGGATCATGACCTACCACAAGTACTCCGTCTTTAGTGCAATGCACATCCAATTCTATGGCATTGGCACCGTTACCGATCGCTTGCTCCATGGCAAAAAGGGTGCCGGCCGGGGCTTCGAGAGCACCGCCTTGGTGTGCATAGAGCAAAAACCCTCTTTCAAGCCATGGGTTTGTCATATAATCCCTATCCTAGCGACGAAGAGGTAACGCAGGGTCAACCTTTTCCTTGTTTAAATATTACGGATAAACTTTACCTATGTTAACATTTTCTTTTAGAAATTCCAAGATTGCTTGTGCCTAAGTCTTAAAATTTGATTAGCGTGGCCTTAGTGTTTGATCATATTTTCTTAGACGTAATTGATAAATTGAAGTCTGCCCTTGAACAGAGTCTGCTGGAGCCGCAGCAAATTGAAGAACGCCTCCTCTCCGATATCCTTTCCGGTGATCTGTCGTTTGAAACTTCCTACAGTTTGCCGGGAGAACAATCTCCGCCTAGAGTACGCGCCGATATAACTTTGGAGTGGCCTACATGGAGTCAAAGCGCCTATCGCTCTTGGTCCATAGGAGAACCCTCTACGGAGATTATTGAAATAGCCGTCGAGGTCAGCCTGAGGTTACAGAGGCTCAAAAATGTTCCTGAACCTTCGTTGATTACCGGAGTTATTGACAAAATAGCCACTAATATCGGAAAAGATATTTTAGAAATCACAGGCCCGCGCTGCGAAGAGGTGTACAGTGCTAATAGCACTATGGCTCAAGCAGCAGTTGAGATTTCACTTCAATCGGTATTTAGATTAGAAGAAGCCGTACTCGAAGGGCGTGGTGAGCTTATAGGACAGGTGTCAATGTTGGCTGGTATCATAGCATCCGGACTGGTAAGATTGGCAGATCTTGACCTAGCATTTTACCAAGTCGAAGAAGACGACTCTATGGAATAATCAAAGATAATTGAGCATCTATATGGTAGCTACAGCTAAAAAAATAGACACGAATAAATACGATATTATCGACTACAGAGCGGTCGTGGAGACGCTTGACAACGGAATTGTCATCCATGACCAAAAAGGCTTCATAGTGGATGTAAATCAGGCTGCATGCTCAATGCTCAATGCCAAGGCAGAAGATCTGATTGGCATCAATGCCCTGGAGGTCATCTCCGCCACATATCGCCTGGACGGAACCACCTGGGACAAGAAAGACAGTCCCGTACTGAAAACACTTGAAAGTGGTGTCGAAGTACATAACGTTACCATAGGAATTGATGTACCCGATAACAAAGGGGTCTTGACAAGGCTCTGGACTATTGTCTCCACCAAGCCGATACAACTCTCCGAGACAGAGACAGGAGTGCTTGCTTCTCTCATCGACGTAACGGAGTTGGAGGAGCAAAGCCGGCAACTAAAAACAGCCCATGATAGATTTGCCGCACTCATTGCCAGATCAGGGGACATGATTACCTTGACTGATGCAGAAGGACGGATCATGTATGCCAGTCCGGCTTTTTTTGAGCTGACGGGAGTAGCCGAAAAGGATGTTTTGGGCAGCTTTATAAGAGACTTTATGCATCCGGAGGACTTGGAAAGCGTCGCTGAAAAAGTCGCTTACCTAACCGAAAATTACGGTAACGTGGTTGAGATGTCCATGCGGCTGAGAGCTTGGGACCATTCCTGGCGGCATTTGGAAATAGTGGCTTCAAATCACCTCAACGATCCTGCCGTACAGGGGATCGTTGGCAACGGAAGGGACATCACCGCCAGGATACAGGAAACCGTCAGTTTGGCCTACCAGGCTACGCATGACGCACTCACCGGCCTGGGCAATCGCGCTCTTCTCCTTGACCATTTGGACATCGCCATTGCCAGGGCCAAAAGATCCGGAGTGCCTATAGCTTTGTATTATCTTGATATAGATGGTTTTAAAAAAGTAAACGACACTTACGGCCATACTGCCGGAGATAAACTTATTATAGCCGTGGCCGAGAGGCTGAAGGAAGTAACCAGGCCGGGAGATACCATCGCACGTTTTGGCGGAGACGAGTTCGTCATGCTGGCGGAAAATATTTTAGACGTTTCGACTGCACTGTCAATAGCGGAAAGAATCAGAAGGGCCGTATATAAACCGGTGCCGCTGACGGAAACATCGGTAAGCGTATCATCGAGCATAGGCATCTCTTTGTCGAGAAGCAACGACGGACCGACTATGATCGATGAAGCCGACTCGGCACTTTACAAAGCCAAGGAGCATGGCGGCAACCGATTTGAAATTTATGATGATCTGATGAAGCAAGATATTTTTGGAAGATCAACAAAAATTAACCTGCTCAACAGTATTATAGATGACAGAAATTTGCAAATAACTTTTCTGCCGGTAGTCTCACTCGAAAACCACGAGGTAGTGGCGGCTTCAGCAAGCTTCCTCACTTATATTCCCGAAGATACGACGCTTGCCATTTCCGATATATTGCCTTTTGCCTGTGAAATAAATCTTGGCCATGCACTATATGAAGTTATTTTGCATAATATATGCTCATCCATCACAGATGTATCAAACAACCGACATAACAAAAATTCTTTGGGCTCTGAATGTTTTATCCGCATCCCTATGACCAATCGCCTGCTGACCGATCAATCTATCGTATCTAAAACAACTTCCGTGATCCAACAATACGGATTGAACAAACAGACTTTTTGTTTAGAAGTAGCCGAACAGGTATTGCTCGATTCGGGCCCGGCTGCTGTGACCACTATTATGGAACTGGCCAAAGCCGGATTCATGACGTTGTTGACCAACATAGGGGCGGGTTGGTCCAGCTTTGCCCTTCTCGCCAAACTCCCTATAACAAAATTAAAACTCGATCCCACCCTCACGGAACAAATCCAAGATGAGTCTGAAAGTGCCTCTATAGTAAAGGCCATAGCAGGAATCGGTCAAGGCCTTAAAATAGATACCGTTGCCTCCGGTGTACGCCTGCGGACACAGGCCAAGATATTACACGAAATAGGATATACCGAGGCCGAGGGGCCGCTTTTTGGCCATGCCCGCACCATCGAAGAACTTTCGCAAAACGCCTGATATCCCAAGGGTCATATGTCAGCAAAATCGATAACCGTAGGTGACAAGCTGCAGCTCCGCTTGGATAAAATCGTCAATGGCGGCGCTTGCCTCGCCCATAGCGAAGATGGCCTCTATTTTGTCTATCACGGCCTGCCCGGTGAAACCGTAATCGCACAGGTAACGTCTGTCAATAAGAAATTTTCTCGGGCCGACGTTATCGAGGTCCTTGACCCCAGCCCCCACAGGATAACCCCCAAGTGTCGCTTTTCCGGAGCTTTGGCTTGTGGTGGTTGTGACTTTCAGCATGTGGAATTATCCCATCAGCGCGAGCTAAAACGGGAAATTGTCCGGCAATGTCTCTCCTTTATCGGCAACATCGATATGGACTTTGAAATCCTGGCGTTGACGAACGAAGAAAATGGATTTAGGTGGAGAAACAGGGTAAAGTTTGCCATAGGCGAGGACGGGTCTCTCGGAATGCGTAAACGCTACAGCCATGACGTTGTAAAAGTAACGGATTGTCTAATTTCTCAAATAAACATTCAAGATCTTCCCCGCCTAGACAATACTTTCAGCAGTGGTGATGATCTCGAACTTCTCTTTGATCAAAATATCGAAAATGCCATATTTTATACCTTGTCTGGAAACAATCAATCCGGAGGCAAAAAAAGAACCGGACTTATAACAAAGGATCCGGTGCAAAATACCGGCTTAGCCGTTTCCGATACATCCGCCGGCGATAACTCTTATCGTCATTTCAAAATACGGAATCATACTTACAGAGTAAGTCCGTTTTCATTTTTCCAGATTCATAAAGACGGAGCCGAAGCTCTTGTCAACTACGTCACAGCCGAGATAGGATCGGGCGGCAATGACAAAATAGCTGATCTGTATTGCGGAGTCGGTCTTTTCACTCTCCCTGTTGCCGCGACCCTGACCAAACCGGGGGTGATCGTCGGTATTGAGAGCAATCGCTATGCCGCAAGCGATGCCAAGTACAATTTACGTCACCTTCCGCAGGCAAAAATCTGGCATTCTCCCGTTACGGCGAGCGTGATCAGTCAAATTTCTGCCGACTATATCATTCTCGATCCGCCCCGATCAGGAGCCGGAATAAAAATTATGACGGCCTTGGCCCAGCACAAATACAGGCCGAAAAAAATAATTTATATCTCATGCGACCCCGCTACCTTTGCCAGGGATGCCAAAACTTTATTGTCTTTTGACTGGGATCTTGAGAAACTGAGTGCCTTGGACATGTTTCCGATGACAGGCCATGTCGAAATTTTGGCCACCTTTATACCTAAGAAATGAGTGCCAAAAAATGATTTTTGCTAAGCACCCAAATTTAAATTATCGGTCAGCTCCAAAAGAGGGCCATCCGGCCTGGCACCGAGATGTCCTATCACCTCAGCAGCCGCGGCCGCTCCGAGCCTTGCCGCTGCTTCAAAGGACATGTCATGCAAGATTCCAAAGCAGATACCAGCGGCGAATTGATCGCCGGCACCGGTAGTATCAATCACCTTTTCGACAGGAACGGCCTCTATCGTCCTTGGAATTTTATTTTCATATATAACGGCTCCTTTATCTCCCCGTGTTACGGCTGCACGCAACTGCTCGCCCGGTAACCTGAAAAGGGCTTCGGTGACGTCATCTGTTTTCATCAAGGCCTTGATCTCTGCTTCATTGGCCAGCAGGACATCAATTTTCTCCGTCAAAGCATTGATCACGTCATAATGGCGCTCCACCACGTTCATATCGGCCAGCCCGAAAATTACAGTTGTTCCGAGATCCTGCACACAGCCAAAAAGTTTGTCCAGAATATCTGGCCCCGCCGGGAGGTCAAGAATATAGGCATCAAAATAGACTGCCTTTGCCCCGGCAAAATAAGACTTCTCGATGGCTTTGGCACTGAATAATCTGCTGGCGCCCAGATATGTCAGCATGGTTCTTTCACCGTCGGGCAATACCAGCACATAGCTTGCGCCGGTTCCCATCCGATGCACGGTTTGCTCATAGATCTCAAAGTTGATATCTATAGTTTCGTAGCGTCTCAAGTCATCTTGATATTTTTTACCAAGTTCATCATCAGCGATAGCGCCGATCAGATTGACTTTCCCGCCCAGAGAAGCAATCCCTACGGCCGTATTTGTTTCACTGCCGCCGGGGGCCAAAACCCAATTGTCAAAAAAAGTCGATAATCTATCGGCTTCTGATGATTCGATCAGCGACATACTTCCCGGTGAAATACCCAGCCTTGCTATATCATCACTATTTACAAACGTCAATTGATCCATTAATGGATTGCCTATTACAAGTACATGCCCGCTCATTATTTTCCTTTATGTTATATCTACAAACAATATTATCTATCCGATAACTATCTTCTAGAAAGTCGGACAAGTGCAAAAAAGATTGCGGTCTCCATAAGCCGCATCAATGCGTCCGCACGGAGGCCAATACTTATCTGATTCATAGTTGCCCCATGGAAATGCCGCTTGGAGTTTGGAATAAGGCATATCCCAAGGTTCTTTGAGTAAAAACTCTGCCGTATGAGGAGCATTGGTCAGAGGGCTTTTATCAGGCGATATCCTTTGTTCTTCTATATCTCTAATTTCGTTTCTGATAATAATCATAGCCTGACAAAATCTATCGAGTTCCGACTTCGATTCTGACTCCGTGGGTTCTATCATCAAAGTATTGGCCACCGGGAAAGAGACTGTGGGGGCATGGATGGCGAAATCCATCAATCGTTTGGAAATATCGTCAACGCTAATACCGCTGCTTCGTTTAAGGCCAGACAGGTCGACGATGACCTCGTGAGCCACATAACCGTTCGGGCCGCTGTATAAAATATCGTAAAAATCCGACAACTTTTCTTTAATATAGTTGGCATTCAGGATTGCCACCTTTGACGCTTGCTGCAATCCTTTCGCCCCCATCATTCTGATATAAGCCCACGCGATCGGCAAGATACCGGCTGAACCGTAAGGGGCACCTGCCACCGGGCCAACAATGTTGGTGTCATCTATTGCATCGCTCTCCTCGGATGGCAAATACGCCACCAAGTGTTCAGCAACCCCAATAGGCCCTACGCCCGGTCCGCCTCCCCCGTGCGGTATGGCAAACGTTTTATGCAAATTGAAATGTGACACATCACCGCCCAGATCGCTGAAACGAATGAGCCCCGTCAGAGCGTTCATATTTGCTCCGTCGATATAGACCTGACTGTTGTGCAAATGGGCCATCGATGTAGCCGCCAGTACCGTTTCTTCAAAAACCCCGTGTGTCGAGGGATAAGTCAACATCAAAACAGCTACCTTATCTTTATGGTAGCTAAATTTACCTTCCAAGTCATCCAAATCCACGCTCCCGCCGTCATCACAAGCCACGGTAACGACTTCATAACCGGCCATGGCAGCGCTGGCCGCATTGGTTCCATGCGCTGATTTGGGAATAAGACATATGTTTCGCTCATCTTGGCCCAAATCATGATAGTAAGCTTTGATCGCCAGCAAACCGGCGAATTCTCCTTGCGAACCGGCGTTCGGCTGCAAAGAAACAGCTGCATATCCCGAGAGCTCGGCCAAATATTTTTTCAGATCAGTGATGATTATTTCCCAGCCCCGGCTCTGATCTTTAGGGGCAAAAGGATGGATGTTGGCCAATCCAGGCAAGGTGATGGAAGCCAGCTCCGCTGCGCTATTCAACTTCATCGTACAAGAACCGAGCGGTATCATAGTTCTGTCAAGGGCCAGGTCCTTATCGGACAGCTTTCTCATATAACGCATAAGTTCTGTCTCGCTGTGGTATTTATTGAAAACTTCATGTTGCAAGAACTCTGATGAACGCCGGAGATCAGAGGGTACGGATAAGTTATTTTTATCGTTTTGCAAAGCAGACAGTTCTTTACGATAATTTGTCTCTTGGCCTGAGAATACAGAAAATAGCCGGTCCATAGTATGTTCATCCGTCGTCTCGTCCAGGGACACGGAAATACTATTCTCGCTCAGCTTCCGTAAATTAATTTTCTTTTCACGGGCGGCAGACAAGAAATAGTCCGTCTTTGCTCCCGTCTCCACCGTCACGGTATCGAAAAAGCAATCATTCTTCAACACATATCCCTTCATTTTGATGAATTGCGCCAGCAAAGCAGCTTTTGCCCTGATCAAGGCGGCCATATTTTGCAAACCGTCAGGACCATGATAAATTGCATACATCGATGCGATGATTGCCGGGAGTGACTGTGCCGTACAGATATTGCTTGTCGCTCGCTCGCGTCTGATGTGTTGTTCTCTGGTCTGAAGAGCTAACCGATATGCCAAACGACCTTGACTGTCTTTTGAAATCCCTACCAGTCTACCTGGCATATACCTGCTTAGATCTTTGCGGCAAGCTATGAATCCGGGGTGAGGACCTCCGAAAAAAAGCGGTAATCCAAAACGCATTGCACTGCCTATAGCCACATCTGCCCCGAGAGCCCCGGGGGGTTCATAGAGAGTGCAAGCCAAAAGATCCGTGACCACAGCCACCAAAGTTTGACGGCTATGTGCCATCTCGATAACAGGGCGATAATCTTTGATCGAACCGTCTGTCCCCGGATATGACAGGAGTACGGCGGCAGTGCCTGCCAATACAGGTTCCAGATCAACATCCGGATCACCGATAACTACTTTTATATTTTTGGCACCGGCCCGTGTCTTTATCACGTTGACGGTTTGCGGATGTGTATTTTTATCCACGAACCAAATATTTCTTTCGATATCTTTATGGGCATTTGTCAGCATGGCAAGGGCTTCTGCTGCTGCCGTGGCTTCATCGAGCAGCGAGGCATTCGCTATTTCCAATCCCGTCAAATCGGCTGCCATTGTTTGATAATTGAGGAGCGCTTCCAGGCGTCCCTGGCTTATTTCCGGTTGATAAGGAGTATAAGCACTGTACCAAGCCGGATTCTCCAGAACGTTCCTTTTGATGACCTCCGGCAGATAACTGGCGCTGTAACCCATACCGATCAAGGATGTGTACTGATCGTTTAAGTCTGCTATTTGTGTGAGCAAGTCGAGCGCACGAGATTGAGAGATAGCTTTTGGTAACTCAAACGGACGAGACGATACCAATGATTTTGGGATGACGGTACTGAGGAGGTCATCCAATGAACCTTGTCCCAATTCTTGGAGCATGGACTGTATCTGCTCGGTATCAGGACCGATATGCCTGTTGATAAAACGGGAATCGGTATCGGCTTCGATATTGAATATCTCTGCGACAGATTCGTCGAAATCATTACTTTGCCCGTATAGCGTTGACATAAAAACCTCTGCAGATAAGGTCTTTGCCGCAAACGACACCGGCGCAAAGCTTGCCGGCCGTCACTTCCGATAAAGACGGCGGATAGTATTTCACTTAAAACCCGCTCTGTCCTTTTACCTGAGAGTTTCGCCGGCAATGACCGGTTTCATCCTTCGGTGAATCGTCAACCAAGACGATTTCTCTCCAGAGATTATCTCCGATACCAGTCCTTTTGCCTGAGAGTTTCCGGGAAATTGCTCCTTCGGCGCTTAATAGACTCTCCTGGTATCTTCTACGATAACTCTTACATCTTATACCTTATTTCGCTTGTAGAAAGGCAAGTCGACAATTTTTCCGGACTCAATATTGTTGCGCATCTCCAAATAGACTTCTTGCCCCGACATGCTAAAATTGCTGTCCAAGTAGGCCATTGCTATGGATTTGTTCAAGCTGGGCGATGCAGTCCCTGAGGTAACTTCTCCTATAACTTCGAAACCATTTTCACCTGTTGCTTGCTCTGCTGTTCTGCCTTTGGAATCGCTGATATTAGAGCTTTGTGCCGAGAAAAGATTCTTCTGGGCTAAAATTTTCGGCATTACGACCTTATAACCATGCCTGGCAGGTCTTTTTGAGCCTATTTCTATTCCTACCAACCGTTTGGTGACTGCGGCATCCTTTGAACCCAGCAGGGCTGTTTTACCCACAAAATCTTCCTTCTTAGAGAAATCCACCAGTCTGGACAGGCCGGCTTCAAACGGATTGGTCTCCGGGGTCAATTCATTGCCGTAAAGAGCCATACCGGCTTCCAAGCGAAGGGAGTCTCTCGACCCCAAGCCGCAAAGCTCCATCTCATACCCCTTACCGGCTTCCAATAGGAGATCTGCCAATACCTCAGCCTCTGCTGCCGGGAACAGGATCTCAAAACCATCTTCGCCCGTATACCCGGTCCTGGCGATAAAAGATTTTCTTCCTTCAATTTTTGCTTGGGCAATAGAGTAATAACCAAGATCATCCGGATTCAGATCGGTAATCTTACTTACGATACCCACGGATTTCGGGCCCTGAACAGCCACCAGGCTGTACTGTTTGGATACATTGTCGATCTTGGCATCCGATCCGTGAAACCCGCCAAGTCTCTCCAGCATGAAATTAGTGTTGGAAGCGTTGACGATCAAGAGGTATTGATCGGTGTCAATCCTATAAACAACCAGATCCTCCAAAATGGTACCCGTATCGCTGCAACACAAAGTGTACTTTGCTTTGCCTATCTTGACTTTGTCGATATCACTGACAAGATGGTGATTCAGCCACCTAAGTGCTTGGGGACCTTCAACGATTATCACGCCCATGTGGCTCAAATCGAACAGTCCCGCTTGGTTGCGGACAGCTAGATGTTCAAAGCGTTCACTGCCGTAACTGAGAGGCATAAGCCATCCGGCGAAAGGTACCATTTTGGCACCGTGGGCGTGATGAAAATCCTCCAACGGGCTGTGAAGAAGATCTTTGCTCTCGACTGTTTGACTTGACATCTGTTACCTCTCATCATTTTTGTATCGCTTGGCAAAATTAGTATAGCTATACGGATCAGCCGAAAACACCCATCGTTATCTTTTTACTCGGAAGAAAGGATAGCCCATAACAATTTGTGGCTGCTGACAAACTAAGCTTATACTTATCTACATGTTTATTGTAAAATATAATTTTTATATTTTCCCGAAGTCAATTTCTATAAAGATAATATATATCGCATAGCATAATATTTACTGCATGATAAATCGCTTTTTATTTATATATGGTATGCGATGAAGAAGAGTACAACCTCTGTAGCTTTCAGCACTAAATATAATTGAACAATTAGCCAATAACATACTCATAGCCCTCCAACACTAATACTGGTTATCCAACACTTTTAATTATTTGCTCTTATCTAGCATATATTTACAAGCGTGAGAGAGATCAGACGATGATTTGAGATTGGAGGCAACGAGTTTTCCAGAGAAATTGTAGACTTTTACCGCAGAAGAACAGATTCTGAGATGCCGGCTAAAAATACTTTACATTCTTATTTAGAGATAATCACAACGGTATAGATGGCGGTCAAAGATACGATCCCACACACAAGTCCTCTCTTAGAACGATGCCGGTCTCGGCTTATCCAAAGAAAAATTGTAGACTAAACGCTTATATTCAAATAAAAATTAGCCTCTTTTGCCTCCAAAGCATTTAATAACGCGATAAGTTCAGCTCATGGCTCTAGATATTGATTACAGACTACCTAAATCGGTTACTCCGGAAAAATACGAAATAACCCTCAGGCCGGACTTTGATACTCTAACGTTTAAAGGACGCCTGGCTCTGACCATTATTGTCAACGAGACCACCAGCGAGATTACCATGAACAGCCTTGATCTGGTGATAGAGGAGTCCTATCTTCTGGCGGAATACTTATCCTTCGAAGATATCGATACCGATGTTGATGAATACTCCCCCCTTTATTGTTCATCGACCTGCGACGAAGCCAGCGAACGGGTGACCTTCACCGCCCCTGTGGATTTGAATCCCGGTCCGTACACCCTTATTTGTTCTTTTTCAGGCATACTGAACGACAAACTCAGGGGTTTTTACAAATCAGCCTACCTGGACGAACAAGGCACGGAGCATATTATAGCTACCACACAATTCGAACAGACGGATGCCAGGAGAGCTTTCCCGTGTTTCGATGAACCTGATTTTAAAGCAGTTTTTTCCATATCACTTGAAGTGCCCCAAGACATGATGGCTATTTCCAATTCCAAAGAGATAAATTCGTTTGATCTGGACAATGGCTACAAACGTGTCTCTTTTGCCGATACGATCAAAATGTCCACCTATCTGGTGGCATTCATCGTCGGGCATCTGGAGGCGACACCTTATCAGCAAATGGGTGCTACCAAGGTTAGGGTTGTATGCACCCCGGGAAAACTGCATTTGACAGATATTTCTTTAGACGTTGCCGAACATGCCCTACAATACTTCGAAAACTATTTCGACCTCCCTTATCCGGGAGATAAATTAGACCTGATCGCCATCCCTGATTTTGCCGCAGGAGCTATGGAAAATCTTGGATGCGTAACTTTTAGGGAAGCCATTTTACTCGCCGATAAAAACAGGGCTTCACGACCCGAACTTGAAAGACTGGCTGAAGTCGTGGAACACGAATTGGCTCATATGTGGTTCGGAGACCTCGTCACCATGAAATGGTGGAACGGCATCTGGCTGAACGAGGCATTCGCTACTTTTATGTCCATGAAATGCCAAACTGATTTTAAACCCGCGTGGCGGCCTTTTGACTCGTTTGCCCGAGAACGCGCTGCCGCTTTCAGCGTTGACGCTTTGCACGGAACGAGACCGATAGAAATCGAGGTTCACCACCCTGATGATGCCGCCGCTATGTTCGATGTCCTCACTTACGAAAAAGGTGCCAGCGTATTGTGGATGATCGAACAGTATCTGGGCGAAGATACTTTCAGAGCCGGCATCCGGCAATATTTGCAATTGCATCAATTGCAAAATACTGAAACACATGATCTATGGGATGCCTTGGAAGAAGTAGCCGGAGATATTCCGGTGCGGACCATTATGGATTCTTTCATATTCCAAGGAGGATTTCCGCTCTTGTCGGTGAGGAAAAAAGAGAATTCTTCTGCGGATTCCTCATATCAGATTACCCAGGAACCGTTCAGTTATTTAAGTGAAGCCGATGCCTTGCCGGCAACCGGACTCATCGATGGCCAAGGAGAAAAATATTCCGGCATAGGCCGCAATTGGTTGATACCGGCCATCATAGCTACAAACATTGATGAAGGCTCCAACAACATTACAAAAGCTGTTATCGGCACCGATCAATATAAAGTACGTCTAGCTTCTGATACCGTGATAGCCAATTCAAGAGGGACCGGTTACTATCGCAGCCATTACGACGACATAATATCCAAATCTCTTCTCTCAAGATGGAATAGCCTGACATCTTTGGAAAGATTCTGTTTTATATCCGACTACTGGAACCTTGTGCTGGCTAAAAAAACAGAGCTAAAAAATTTTATAGGCCTTATTACTTCACTTGAGACAGAGGATGACCCACATGTCTGGTCTATCATCCTGGGAGCATTATCACTTATCTCCCTCATCTCTTCCGACGTAGATACTCCTTATATCCAAGACTTTATCCGATCTTTCCTTAGACCGCAGATCGATAGGATCAAGTGGAAAAAAGATGAATCGGAATCAGAGGATACCTCTCTGCTCAGAGCTTCTTTGATATCTTCTCTGGGAAATATCGGAGAAGATGAAAAAGCGATAGCCTATGCCAGGGAAATTTTTACAAAAGAGCGTAATCATGCAGAAGATATAGATCAAAACATATTTTCCGCCGTTTTGGATATCATTGCCGCCCATGCCGATGACAGTGAATTTGACTCTTTACTGACAAGAAGCATCAATCCGATAGATCCGATCGACCAAAAACGTCATCTGAATGCTTTGGCCAGGATCAGAAACGAAAATTATGCCGACATACTCCACAAGATGTCTGCCGATAAAATCAGAAGTCAAGACGCACCATTTTTATTGGGGAGTTTACTCTCATCAAGACAACTTGGCGTCCTAACCTGGAATTTTATCAGTGATAATTATCAGATTTTAGCAAAACGCTTTCCCGATAATGCCATTGATCGCATGTTGAGCGGGATCTCTGGCCTGGCATGTGCTCCGGAGAATCAGCCCTTAATCAGCGTGGAAGATATTGCTTCTTTCATCAAAGAGAATGTGAAAGGCGGACGTCAAAGATTGAGCGCTCAAAACCTGGAGAGGTTGATTGTCAATCGTTCTCTCGCCCGTCATCTGAAAGATCAAATCAGGTCTTGCCTGCCATAAAGACCTTGGTTTCCGGGAGAAAAATTGTTCTCTAGTATGACAGAGTGAAAATATCTTTTGTGATACCTCCTGAGATAACATCATTAGCCAGAATAACAGCTGCCGCTGAATAAGAAGACCTCTCCCCGTCAGGGAAACTGGCTGCGGACGGATATACACTTCCGGTCAGGTAAGAACCGTCTTCCAACCGGTGGCGGTATGTCGAACGCAATAACGATTCGCCATATCCAATGTTGCCGGTACACGCTTTGGCTATGGCCCATTCCGCTGTTTCAGCCGTTGTAAACCAATCATGTTCCAAAAGACATCTTGCACCCCAATCCTCTAAGATAAAAATGTCTTCGGCGGCCGCAGCCCTGTCTATAGTCTCTTGAGAAATGAGCCCGGTCATAAGAGGGTAATAATATTCCATGGCGTAAAAATTTTTATCAAGGTATTCCCCAAAATATACAGAAGCGTCATTTTGTATATAACCCGTCAGAGATTTTTGCAAAGCGCTAAGTGCGAAAGTCAGCCTTTCTTTCATACTTCTAATATCATGGATTGATACCTCGATATTTCCGACAAATTCTTCACGCAAAGCAAATGCTTGTTCGAGAATGCAAAGCAAGCGCGATACCGCTTTGAAACTATGGTAGACAGAACATGAAGCTGCAAACAACGAAGCTCTATTTTGAGGGTTGAAACTGGTATCTCCCTCATCGGAAAACTCATTGGCTTGGATTGACCAAGGTATGGAGCCTGATTCCCTTTGCATCGAAGCAACAAAATCTGTCGCCCTGATAACGGTCGGCCATAGTTTGGCCAGGAAATCACCGTCGTCTGTAAAGAGATAGTAATGAAGAACAGCTACAGCTATATAGACACATTGATTGGTATCTATAGTGTAATCCAGGGTTTCATTTTGGCAATTGTACGCGCTATACCAAAACCCTCCTCTATTTTGCATATCTGCTAACCATAATATGGATTTTTTAGCCTCATGAAAGTAGCCTGCTGCCGTAAGCGCCATAGCTGCTTCCAAATGATTCCAAGGATCTATCTGACCATCTATCGTTTTTGGAATACCACCGCTTTCTGTCTGCATAGCAATAATAGAAAATGCGGTTTCCCTAATTTCATCATTGTCTAAAATGCAATCAGTAGATAAGTTATTTATAGAATAAAAAGACATAAGGAAAAACCTAAGCGCCACACGGTAGATAACGTGCATAGATAATAATACTTTTACCCATTATAGGATCTAGAATCCTATTTAAATACTTAAAAAAGTTTGGCTGTCTGATAATCTCATATTCCAAAATTTTTTTATATAGTTTTACAATTATATTTCCTTCTTTTTCTATGCCTACTAAGCACTTTATCCACCAGTAGGGGCTGTGAAGTCCATGAGCATAGTCAATATCAACCAAATAGAAATTATTTCTCTTCAATCTGGCCAACAATTGGCTCTTGGTATAAATCCTTACATGCCCCCCGGCTACATTATGATACTTTTCTGATAAAAGCCAATTGATAGCTTCTGGGTAATACCTGGGTACGCTGACAGCTAATATTGAACCCGGCTTTATTACCCTGGCAATTTCAGCCATAACGGAAACGTCATCTGTAATATGTTCCAGTATTTCAGACGCTATAACACAATCAAAAGAGTTTTCCTTGAACGGCAACTTATGGGCATCGGCCATCAACGGATTCGGGTTGAGGTTTCCGGGAATTTCTTCGCTTTTTTCCATGGCCATATAGATCGTCGAGGTGTATTTAAGATCTTCCAGAGAGAGATCAACGGGAACCGCCAGATATCCGAGTTTGGACAAATAGAAACTGTGCCTACCCTGTCCGCAACCAAGGTCCAGTATCTCGGACTTTGGATTGAGAGCCAGCTTGTCCGCTTTAATAGTCAGCATAGTAAATACCTAAAATTTTCATCGGATAACTCTAAATTTAGATATAGCATCTGCATATTGTTCGGTAACTTTCTTTGCCGCTTGAGCCCAGGTAAATTTTTCATAGACCCTCTTCAAACCGGCTTCGGTCAGTTTCTCCCTCAAATCTCTTTGTTCCATCAAAGTCATGACTGCCCGAGCCAAATCATCGGCGTTACCCGGCTCGACCAGTAAGGCACAGTCACCGTCTGCGCCCAATACTTCAGGAAGCGCACCGCCGGTGGTGGCAACTACCGGAATCGCACTGGCCAAAGCCTGTACAGCCGGAAGCGAAAACCCTTCATACAAAGATGGTATTACGGCAAGTGTGGATTCTCTGTAAAGATTTGCCAAATCATCTTCAGTAATGTTATACACAAATTTAATATGTGCCTTTGCGGGACTGTCTTGCAATAGTTTATAGGCTGATCCGTTTGGATTCAATTTTCCAACTACCACTAAAGTAATAGCCGGATTTTCTTTTATGATAATATTCATGGATTCCACAAGTACCGCCATCCCTTTTAACTGCACGTCCGAACTTACGACAGCCATAATTTGGAATTCTTTCTTTTTCACCCCTCTGTCAGGATAAAAAACGGTTGTGTCAACCCCGGCGGATATAACTTCTACTTTTTCTGCAGGTATATCCATATAAGAAATTATATCTGCCTTAGATTGTGCCGATACAGTGATGATTTTCAGGAGGTTCTTAGCCACGCGTTCTTGCATGCCGGAAAACCCGTACCACCTATATTTACTCATTTTATCTTTTATTGTTTTGGCCCGGTCGATGTCTATATACCTGTCTATACTGACAGGGTGATGAATAGATGCGACCACCGGCAACTGGCCGTTGGCAATCGACCTTATGCCGTTTCCAAGAGATTGATTATCATGCAGGATATCAAAATCATTGAGAAGATAGCTCATTTCTTTTTTTAAGCGCATTGAGAAAGTGCGCGGTTCCGGAAAACCTCCGAAAAGCCTTATGGCAATTTCTGTCAAATCTGTAATACCATCTATTTCTCTAAGCTTAGGCCACCTAAACGGATCGGCATCTCGATACATATCAAGACTTGGTAATTTTATGAGATTAATTCCTTCTGCAAGTACCGGATATGGTTGTCCAGCAAATACTGTCACCGAATGACCAAGTCGTTGTAACTCTTTAGTTAGATAATGTGTATATACACCTTGTCCGCCGCATAAAGGATTTCCTCTATATATACTGAATGCTATTCTAAGTTGCACGGTTTTTAATGATGTCCTGTACCTATTTGTACAGCTTTTACAAATAATAGAATTACAGCTATTACCAGATAACCTCTAAGAGTAAACATTGCGATTTTTTTACCGCGCGACCAAACAGGCCGTTCCAAAAGAGAAAGCGGCGGCATACGCCAAGTATTTCTATTTTCATACTTTGTGTCTTCTTCTGTAATAGGCATCTTTGATTTTAACTTAGAGCGTATGCCGACGATGAGTGCCACCCCTATACTTCCTGCCACGGTTGCGATGACGCTATACATTAGAGGAGCAACACTTATGTTGGGGAAAACTGTAGTAGCCATGAGGACCAGTGATAAGGCAACCAAAACAGCCACGATCACTGTCGCCACTAGGTTGAGCCAAAGCTTATTTACCCAAGGACCCAAAACAGCTCTATCATTACATAATAAAAGCAAAAAGACTGTTGCGCTGGGAAGTAAAACTCCCGCCAATGCCTGTACGGAAGTTGTAATCAGACCCAGCGGTGCATGAGGGATAAGCACGATGCCGGCGGCTGCCAGAACCAAAACTGTAAAAATAGCATAAAACTGTCTGGCGTCTTTTAAGCCTCGATGGAGGCTGTGTTTAATCCCAAAGACATCGCCAAAAGCGTATGACGTCGACAATGTAACGGCAGCGGCCCCGATAATTGATGCATTGAGGAGTACGATCGCGAACAATACACCGGCGCTGTTTCCTAAATAACGCTCCAGACCTTTTGCAGTAGTGCCCGCATTGGCGAAATTACCCGCCAACGAAGTATGCATAAAAGCAAATGCCGTTGTAACAATGATCAAAGTGGCGGCAATCACCGTGACCAACGAGCCTAATACGGTATCGATTCTTTCGTAGTTAATCCATCGCGGTACAATACGCTTGTCAACTATATTTGATTGTTGGAAGAATAATTGCCACGGGGCAACCGTGGTGCCCACGATAGCAATAATAAACAAAACTGATGTGGAATTGATGCCTCCCTTTACTCCCGGTATAACAAAATCACGGGCAATGGGTGACAGATGGGGATGGCTGAATATAACCAACGGTATCACAAGGAAATTAGCGACTACAAAAAGGAGCATGAAGCGCTCCCAGCGTCTGAAACTTCCCGTGGCTGTCATTGCCACAAGAACAATCGCTGCTATAGGCACGGATATGTAACTGCTTACCCCAAAATATCCCAGGGATAGGCTGACACCTATAAACTCTGTAACGATAGTCAGAAAATTGAGCAGAAAAAGATCACCTACCGAAAAGGCCCCCCAGAATTTCCCAAATCTTTCATTGATCAATTTGGCATGGCCGACACCTGTAACTGCCCCGAGACGAACCACCATCTCTTGGTTTACTACTAAAACGGGAATCAGCAGTGGCAATACCCAAAGCAAACTTAGTCCGAAATTTTGTCCAGCCTGTGCATAGGTTGCCACACCTCCGGCATCATTGTCGCCCACCATTACAATTAAGCCGGGGCCTACGATGGCTAAGAGAGTAAGCAGTTTTTTCAGCCAAGTGCGACGCTCGTTTTGATCGTCAATTTTTATAGTGCCGAGGGCTCCTTTTATGTCACCAAGATGTGCACTATCCAAGACAGCTGCTTCCAAATTGCTGTCTTTGTCGATATTCGATGTTGACATATCGCCCTCCTTCCCATAATAGATAAACTGACGAGATATATAATGCGGGCTGAGCTCTTCAAATGCTGCTTTAGCTCAGTTTAGACTAAAAATCCGAAATCCTTCCGGCCTTTTTTAATTATGTGAGGCAATGTTTACTGGTTGTCATAGATAATTTAGACAGATTTAACTTAGCTAAATCCTTCATGAATTTTCCCAAACCGCTGCTGGTAAAAAATTACCAGACTCTGGGGTCAAAGATCGTCGGCAGGAGAAAGACCTATTGCTCTTCGTAACGGGGCAGAGGTCAGTAGCAATTCCAATACGTCGTCAACGGTTACCACGCCGATCATGATTTCCAAGTCATTGATTACGGGTACGGCTTGTAAATTGAAATCCGACATTTTATAAAGTATTCCGTGAATATCACAATCGGGATGTATGCTCACGGGCGATTGCTCGGTTAAATTACCGAGCAGCGTCAACGGACTGGATTTTATGATAGTAACCAAAGGAACCATCCCTATCAGTTTATGCTCGTCATCTGATATGTAGACATAGCTCAAAACTTCTGGGGATACATCACTTGCTCGAACTGCATCCAAGACAGCGGTTACTTGTACGCCAGCATCCATTTGTAGGAAATCAGGGTTCATCAACCCTCCCGCAGTTTCAGGATGATAACTGAGAAGTTTACGCACTTTATCACGCTGGTCCGAAGGCAGAGCTTCGAGCAAAGGAAGCCTGTGGTCCTGGTCAAGATCGGCTATCAGGTCAGCGGCATCATCCGGGGCCATCCGCGACAAAACGCGGGCCGCTTCAGCCTCGGATTTGGACTCAATAAATTCACGTTGATGTTCAGGGTCGAGTTCTTCAAAAACATCGGCTTCCAAATCTCGATCCTGACCGACTGCTTCAATGATCTCTTCGCCCTCATCATGAGAAGCCGCTTCAACCAAATCAGCTATCTGTGCCGGTCTCAATCTGGCCAAAGCCCGATACGGTAAATGCAGTCTCGCCGTGGGAACATGACTGACAAACGGTTCCAATGCCGACCAGTCAATTAAATTATTATTATCGTGTTTTCGCTTTACTATTGCTCTGTAGACATAGCTCAGCGGTGAAAATGAGACCGGTTCCACCCCGAGCACTGCATAATTATCTTCAGAATAAGCGATCTCGATTTCTTTTGCCCTTATCAAACGAGCCCCGCTGACATGAATAAAATGTCTCCCGGCTAAATCTCTGGCCAAAAGCAGCTCCCCGGACCTGCGCTCAAACTGCTTCAGGTTTACCGAGTCGCGTGCCAGCTCGACTTTATTTTGTGATATCTTTCTTACCTTGTCGATCGGAATAAAAAGTTCCCGATGGCCGATCTGCCCGACCACCCCTGACAGGGGCGGATGTGGCACTCCGCCGGGCCTTACCACGATATCTTTTACTTTGCCCAATTTTTCGCCTTGAGAATCTACCAGACTGCTCCCCACAAGACGTGAAAGCCTGATTCTCGAGCCGGCTGTCTCCGCTATATTTTGCCCTGGTACTTTGGGCTGCAATTTCGACATAACAATATCATAGATGATTTATAAAAAACTTTCAGGACTGGACAAAGGTTCCTTTGAAAACTATGCTGTTAGTTATGTACTATAACAATTTAGGCAATACCGGAATAAAAGTATCCGCATACTGCTTGGGCGCCATGATGTTCGGCGCTTGGGGTAATCAAGATGAAAATGACTGTATCAAAATCATAGACCGTGCCATCGATGCAGGTATAAATTTCATTGATACGGCAGATGTGTATTCCAACGGCGAATCAGAAAAAATAGTTGGGAAAGCTCTGTCCGGTAAGCGCGATAAACTTGTTCTTGCCACCAAGGTCCACGGATCCATGGGAGATGACATTAACGAACGCGGCAATTCAAGACGATGGATTACAAGAGAAATCGAATCCAGTTTAAAAAGACTAAATACCGATTATATAGACCTTTATCAAATCCACCGCCCTGATCCAACGACTGATATCACAGAAACTTTATCTGTTTTGACCGATCTGGTGCATCAAGGAAAAATCTTGGCCTTTGGATCTTCTACTTTTGATCCCGAACTTATCGTTGAGTCTCAATGGGTTTCGGAAAAACGGAATTTGGAAAGATTCGTTTGCGAACAGCCGCCTTATTCACTGCTGACCCGACAGATAGAACGCTCCGTACTGCCGACATGTGCCAAATATAACATGGGTGTCATCGTATGGTCTCCTCTTGCCGGCGGATGGCTGAGCGGCAAGTACATCAAGGAATCTGATGTGGATCTTTCTCAGGGTAGAGCAGGGAGAATGCCTGCACGGTTTGACCCTTCCATTCCGGGGAACAGACTCAAACTCGATAGGGTAAACGAACTGCTTCAGATCGCCCAGAGTATTGATACATCTCTTGCCCATCTTGCAATGAGCTTTGTCTTATCACATCCCGCCGTAACGTCTGCCATCATAGGGCCGCGCACTATGTCCCAATTGGAAGATATTCTTAAGAGCATCGATTTGGAACTCTCAGATGAGGTTCTTGATAAAATTGACGGAGTGATCAAGCCCGGTGAAAATTTAAATACGGCTGACGGTGGCTGGCAACCTCCTTCGCTGACAAATATAAAATTGAGAAGAAAGAGATATGCTGCTCCGACACCGGCAAGTGAGTGGTAAAAATCTTTTCTGCCGTCAAATAATTAGACGGGACAAAGTGACTTGAGCCACACCATAAGCTATCGTGTTATATGAGAATTACTTCATAGTCTTCTCTGAATATTCAATTAAACTTATTTGAGGTGTGTGACTGAATGGGTGTATTGGTTTGTACAGGCGCAATCATGAGTTGCACTTTTGGTATGGCACCTTCGGTATTGGACGCCCTGCCCGATACCGGAGTCGTCTGTCCGACACCTGCGGCAACCATAATGGACTTTGCCCCGATAGTCAACATACCGCCATTTGGGATGTGCTTCAGTGAGGCAAATCCTGAGGTAATCGCCGCCACTGCAGCAGCATTGGGGGTTCTGACACCGATGCCTTGCGTACCGGTTACAGTAGCGCCATGGATACCTGGAGCACCAACTGTATTGCTTGGCGGACAGCCGGCACTCGATGATCTGTCAACTTGCATATGTGCTTGGGGTGGGCTCATCGCAATTGAAGATCCCGGTCAGTTCCAGACTACCGTCGAATAATAAAGCTAAGGGGCCTGAGGTTAGTAGAAAGAATTTTGGATAGTAGCTTGATGATTATTTCCTGTCAATCAAAAGCTGCTTCCCCATATTGCACGCGGTAATATCGCAGACAACTGTCTTTCAGGGGTAATTTTTCAAAATGACATCATATGTATTGAATAAGTATATGATTTTGACATGATCGCTCCGGTGCTTTACCCACCTGATAACAATTGTACCGTGCCGCCAAAATATACATTAGTACCGCATGCACTTGTTCCACCGCCTGAACAACTGACAGTTATGACAAAAGTCGAGCCTTGGGGGAGAACCAGCGGTGTGGTTAACGGAAAATCTTGAGAGGCCAATTGGCTTAATGACATTTCAAAGAAGTATTTGGGGGAAGGAGCCCCAGGCGGCTGCACTCCCACTTGGACAGTACTACCGTTCACTTGCGTTAAATTTTCAATAATTATATCCGTTAGGTCCAATGCGTTACCGCTTGGTATTACGAACAATCCTTGTGAAACTTGCCCCGGAGCGGCTGCGACAGAGATAGCGTCGGAATAAGGACCGGGAGTCAGCTGATTTCCGGCGGCTGTGGGCGGAGCAGTCGTTGTAGTGGCTGTAGGAGTTGTAGTTGTAGTTGTCGTTGTCGTTGTGGTCGTTGTGGTCGTTGTGGTCGTTGTGGTCGTAGTTGTACTCGTCGTTGTGCCAGTCGTTGTAGTGGCTGCTGTCGTTGTAGTGATGGCTGTAGTCGTTGTAGTGGCTGCAGTCGTTGTAGTGGCTGCAGTCGTTGTAGTGATGGCTGTAGGCGTTGTGGTTTTATGATTTATTATATTTGCAGCTTCGCTTGCCCTTTTTGTTGCCTCACTTGCTTTTTGATTGGCTTTACTTGCTGTCTTTGAGACTTGATTGAGTTTGATTTGGTTAGCAATATTTTGATGTTGCTGATTGGCAAGCTGTGGTTGAATAGCAGAAACAGCGGCATTTTTGATTTCATTCCTTACAAGTAGCCAAGCTCCAAGCAAAACAATCGCTCCCAAAACCAAAAAACTTCCTTTTGGTAATACGGGTTTTTGGAGCATGCTTGCATCAAGTACTATCGGGTCTACCTCATCAGCGGAAACGGTTACTTTAAATCTTGAATTTCGCTGCGGTCCACGCAAATACCGTCTTCGCGGTATGATACGCAAATTTGTAAAAGAAGTCGTACCTGGTAATAACTCTATTTGTCGCGGTTTTGAAATTACTTGTATACTGTCTGACTGGTCACGACCGGAAACGGTAGCGACCAGCGGAATATTACCAAAAGAGTCTATAGCCAGACCAAGTTTACCCCGTCTTCTTCCTATAGTCACTTCCGGTATCAGTTCGGCTTTCAACTCGCGAAATCTGCCGACTTCCAATACCCCTTCTTCGGTTACGGTTCCGCTCGGATTATTTACCGCACTGACCCGCACGGCAAAAGGCAACTCGCCGGGAGAGATATACCATACTTTAGGAGGATTCCATGTTATGATCGCTTCTCTGCTTGTGTTTGGGAAAAGAGAAATAGCTTCAGAGTCGATCTGCGACCACTCCGCGGTTTCACCAAGGACTTCAAGATGAAACTGCTCCACTATAGGACTTGTGTTATGGATTTGGACCTGGCAAGTAACAACACCACCGGGTTCTACAAACAACTTTTGTTCACTTAGCAGTACGATGGCAGATGCCATATCTATCTCATCCTGTTTCCGGTTCCAATGGATAATCAATAATTTGCTGACCGTTTTGAGCAAAACCGCCCAAAAGTTCTTCTATAGCATTGAGTCCGGTAAGGGGTTGGTTATTTGGGCCGCTTACCTGTGTGCTTGAATCGACATAAAGCGTAGATGCGCCTCCACCTGTCATGATAGTGTCTCCATTTGCTACGACAGATGTGGGAACTTCGGGATTGTTAACAATCCACGTAAAGTAGTATGCAGTTCCAGTCCCTCCAATCATAGTGTCATGTCCGGCCCCAGTATAATACTGTGTGCCTGCAATCGGAACACCTGCCTCAAATGTCGTCTGGCCGTTTCCGCCTATTAGAGTATCATATCCTTCGATTGCCGCCTGCAACAAATCCTTACCATTTAGCGCGATAAGGGTTTGTCCTATGGCATTGGCTATCAGTGTATCGTTACCGCTCTCCGTACTGACAATTGTTGCAATACCAATAAGAGTATCTATAGCAGGATTATTTGCACCCCCGACACCCCACTTGTCAACCGTCCCGTTAGCGTTCAATGTAATGCCGTCTCCGCTTTTTGAATCGCTGCTGGTATCAATAGGCATATTTTGATAATCAACCGTGCAAGAGGAACCCGACGAACAGGTGATGTTATTATTACCTGTCCCCGGAATAATAAGAGCGTTACCGGAAGCAAAAATATTATCATTGGCGTTATTCGCAACTATTATATCTGAAAAACTTGTTCCAATGATGTTATTGATAGATATATTGATCGGATCAGTCACGCCGTTATTAAGCCACCCTCCGGAAATCCCGGCTTTGATTTGAATCGGAGCTCCTCCTCGGGGAGGAGTAATTACAGCATCAGAAGAGCCCAGGTTGACGTCGACAGACGCCGGAGCATCGGCAAAATCCAACCAGTTGTTGCCACCGACATTGGACTCAAGTGTCCATTGCCCTGAACCTGGGGCAAAGAAGTTATTACCTGAACCACCTATCAAAACATCGTTCCCGTTTCCGGCAACCAAAGTTTCATTGCCAACGGAGCCGGATGCATTCAGAGTATAACTTCCTGTGCCCGCAGATGCATAATCTGATTTTGTGCTGTTCGTAGTTGTCAGTGTAATCGTGCCGTTCCCAGCGCCGCCTACCATAACACCACCGTATATCGACCCTATAATATTTGCAGTCGTGCTCGGGATAATCATAACCGAACCCAAATCGCCCCCTACGGTTTGGAAATTCGTATCTGATAGGTCAAGAAATGTAGGTCCGCTGGCCAGTGAAAGATTCACCGTCATCGCCCCGCCGCCGCCGGCAATCACCGCGCTTCCGTCGTAAGGGGTGAGATAGAACGTTGTCGCTCCGCCGCCGCCTTTCAGATACTCAAAACCTGATCCCTCGTATATGGTAGTGGCTGCATTTGCTCCAATGACATCGGAGATATTTGTCAGCGAAGTCACTTCGGTTCCCGATGCAAGCCCGCTGACTTGTGTAGCTGCTCCCGGTTGAAGATTTATGACCAATCCGGCTGTGGAAACCGATGCATCTTGAAAACTTACGGTATTTGTACCTCCCCCGCCGTTAATAGACCAGGTTCCCGGCCCTACTATGAAGTTATCGGCAAATGGGCTACCAAGGAGAGAGCCGATCCCGCTAAAAGTATCAGTTGCTGACCCGGATGAACAACTTACACCGGAAAGATTTACGATACCGGTTGTCATACAGAAAGTGACTCCGTTTGTGGCAGCGGTAAAGGTTAGCTCACTGGTTGAATTGCCGTTGAACGAGTACCCGGGTGTGGAATCGGCGGCAAATATTGTATTTGGACCGCCAGCTGCTAAATCAAATATTCCAGATACTGTGGCAATATCTGTCGACGTGGAATTGATTTCGACTTGTACTTTATTCCCGGTCACAAGGGTAAATGTTGATGACACATTGGGACTTGTCAAAATATCACTTACGCCCCCATAATAACCGCCGGTGATATCAGAATATGAAAGTACCTGAGAAGACGATAAATCAACGAAACCTGTCCCATTGGTCGATGCCAACAGTAAATTCATGATGGCAGAGCCGTCTAACTGAAGCGTCGAGTTGGCTCCATTGCCGATGAACGTCACTGGGCTTGAGCCGTCTGTAGCAAAGGCGATAGAACCGCTGGAGTTGGCCTGAAAGCTTGTAAAACCTTCTAGAGTAACTGGCGTTGTCGTATTCAATGACATCTCAGAGGTTTGGTAAGTGGCGTCTAGCGTTGATCCCGAGAGATCTGGCAGTAATACATCTATATTGGCATTACCTGATATAGCCCCGTAATTATCGAATTCGATTGTATTACTTGATGTCGTGTCTGCAAATAAGGCACTTCCGGCAGAAGTGATGGTCAATGTCCCTTGATAGGAGGAAGGTATTTGGAATGTATCCGATGCACCTGTACCTTCCAAAACGATGTTTTTAAAATTACTAATTGAAATCATTGTGGTACCTATATAAACAGTCCCCGAACCAGGAGAAGTGGAAGATGGTTGAAACGAAAGATTTACTAGATCAATTGCATTGGAAGAGCCGTTGCCGCCATCTAGAGTCGTGAAGTTTACAAATTTTTCAACCGGTGAATAAGCCTCTACATCACCTGAATTATCTAGTACAAGGCTAAGTCCTGCAGTTGGGGCAAGTGTAAGTGTTGCAGAAGTTGGACCTGTTACCGTTTTGAAATTGGAAAATGTATAAGTTGTCGATGAGACGGTTGTCGTAGCAGAAGAGCTGCCGAGTGTAACAGTTGTACCTGGGACAGATAATGTATTTGTAGATGGTGTTGTTGAGGTTCCGCCACCGTCTAAACTCGTGAAGTTTACAAATTTTTCAGTACCTATGGCCAGAGCACCTGAATTGTTGATTGTCGCCGACTCTCCAAGGCCTCCCGCTATCTTGATAGCATTGGTAGTGCCTACCCCTCCTTCGATGGTTCCAGAAATACCATAGAAATTGAGTTCTGCGTTTCCGTTTACATCAGCCGTATCTGGCGTTGTTGCACTTGGGGAAGAAACTAAACTAACCGTATCTCCCGAACTTGCGGACCCGTCTGTAAACTGAAGCGTCGAGTTAGCTCCGTTGCCGATAAATGTCACAGGGCTTGAGCCGTCCGTGGAAAAAGCGACAGAACCGCTGGAGTTGGCCTGAAAGCTTGTAAAACCTTTTAGAGTAAGCGGGGCTGTTGTATTCAGTGACATCTCAGAGGTTTGGTAAGTGGCATCTAGAGTGGACCCCGAGAGATCCGGCAGTAATACATCTATATTGGCATTACCTGATATAGCCCCGTAATTATCGAATTCGATTGTATTACTTGATGTCGTGTCTGTAAATAAGGCGTTTCCGGTAGAAGCGATAGTCAATGTCCCTTTATAGGTAGAAGGTATTTGGAATGTATCCGACGCACCTGTACCTTCCAAAACGATGTTTTCAAAATTACTAATTGAAATCATTGTGGTGCCTATAGAAACAGTCCCCGAACCAGGAGAAGTGGAAGATGGTTGAAACGAAAGATTTACTAGATCAATTGCATTGGAGGAGCCGTTGCCACCATTTAGAGTCGTGAAGTTTACAAATGTTTCCGTTGGTGAATAAGTTGTTATATCACCTGAATTATTTAGTGTAAGGCTAAGTCCTGCAGTTGGGGCAAGTGTAAGTGTTCCCGAACTTGAATCTGTTACCGTTTTGAAATTGGAAAATGTATAAGTTGTCGATGAGACGGTTGTCGTAGCAGAAGAGCTGCCGAGTGTAACAGTTGTACCTGGGACAGATAATGTATTTGTAGATGGTGTTGTTGAGGTTCCGCCACCGTCTAAACTCGTGAAGTTTACAAATTTTTCAGTACCTATGGCCAGAGCACCTGAATTGTTGATTGTCGCCGACTCTCCAAGGCCTCCCGCTATCTTGATAGCATTGGTAGTGCCTACCCCTCCTTCGATGGTTCCAGAAATACCATAGAAATTGAGTTCTGCGTTTCCGTTTACATCAGCCGTATCTGGCGTTGTTGCACTTGGGGAAGAAACTAAACTAACCGTATCTCCCGAACTTGCGGACCCGTCTGTAAACTGAAGCGTCGAGTTAGCTCCGTTGCCGATAAATGTCACAGGGCTTGAGCCGTCCGTGGAAAAAGCGACAGAACCGCTGGAAATGCCTGATGCGTCAACCGTAGAGTAGGTAGCTGTTGTGCTACACCCTGCCGATGTATCCCAAGCTGTACTCCCGTTGATATCGATAGTTTTTGTTGAAAGCGCGACAGTAGCAGTCCCCGAACTAGTCCCTGTCAATGTTATTGTGCTACCTGAGCATGAGATTGTAATACCAGTCGCCGCAAATGCCTTATGACCGGACGATATTACAAGCCACAGTCCTATAACAGTGCATATGAGAAAAATACCTTTAGCAAGAAAGCTGTAAACGCTCTTCATCATACCACCGATAAGCTTTCTACTATATTCAAGTGTTTGGCTACCAGGGAACCGTAGAACTTGGCATCCCCATAATTGTATATATTCCCCTGCGACGAGATAAGCCAATATCCTTTATGGTTGCTCGTCACTACGATCTCCACCATACGTAGAGTTTTAAGCTTTTTTGATAATATCTTATGTTTGACAGTTTGTTTTTTCTTCTTGGCATCTGTTGTCTTCTTATTTTTAGTCACCGCTGCTAACTTATTTACGACATAGGCATGTTGCGCTAGAGATTTATTAGATGTCGCAATTGGTAGAATAAAATCTTTTATATACTTTTTTGTAATTTCTTTTTTAGTATTTTTAGTTTTAGATGTCTTCTTCACTTGGGATACTTTTTTGCTTTTAGCTTTGGTTGCCAATTGGTGGCCGTAATAACCATAGTTATGCGCATCACCGAATGCATAGACTACGCCCGTGGATGATAGCAACCAATATCCTTTGTCGGAGGCAGCGGGAGCAGCACTTACGATCATGCCTTTGAGCAACTTTGGGTTGGGCGAACCGTATATTCTTAAAGCACCAAACTTATACACTCTGCCTTTGCTACTCACGAGCCAATAACCTTTATTATTAAAAGCAGGCATAATGTCGACCATAGTGCCCAAAGATTTTGGCAAAACTGTCTGTCCGTACTTATGAGCATCTCCAAATGCATAGACTGCGCCAAGTGAAGACACCAGCCAGTAACCTTTTCCGTTGGAGGTAGCCGCAAAGCCTGTGATCGAACCTTTCAAATAGCGCCTGTTCACCTGTCCGTACTTATGAGCATCTCCAAATGCATAGACTGCGCCAAGTGAAGACACAAGCCAGTAACCTTTCCCGTTGGAAGTGGCCTCTAGCGCTATTATCTTCCCCAACGGACGCAAGTGCGGGACAGAACCAAAAGATCTGGAATGTCCATAGGCAAAGACTTGTCCTTTGGCCGTAGCGACAAGATAGCCTTGTCCAGGGATTACAGTTTGGTAGCGTTTGACTACGCTCCTCACAACCGTAGTCGTTGTAACAGGTGCGGGAAGCGGTGACGTTGTAGTCGGCACGGATGTAGGTATCCTACCGGGGGGAGCTGTTGTTACAGGAGGAGCTGTTGTCACAGGCGGAGGCGGAGGGTAAGTCATATCTACCGTCGCGGATGATAAGGCTTTCCCTGCATTTTTGACCGCGGCTATGTCTAAAGAAAAAGAAGCAGAACCGGTTGCATTCACCGGGTATAAGGTTGGTATGGATATCGTCGCACTTAAATTATTATTACAAGTTATGGATCCGTTGGAGATGTGCTCCTTGGAAGCAGTACATGGAAATACCACGCTCCCTGATGAGCCTTGATAATTATATCCTGCTTTACCTGTTCCATCCGACGTTGAAAAGTCGGCTTCAATGCCGCCTGGGATACCGACTAACCCCGAGTTGCCCGGAGCAGATACTGTCATGGTAAAAAGTGCACTCGGAGTCGAAGATGAGGAGACAGATAGAGTCGGGGTTGAAGTCGAAATCCCCACTTCTCTATCCGTCAATTGTGCAACAGCCAAACCATTATATGAGAGGTCAATACCTCCCACTACATTTATAGAGCCGTCGGGTTGCACTATAACATGGTTTCCGCAAGCCAGTTCTGACGGATTTGTACAACCTGGGATAAGAGAAGTTCCGAGGGTGCCGTCTCCAAAGTTTGTATCTACTGCCCCGTTTAGTTGATAATGAGAAACACCGACTTCAAAATTACTGGAACCGTCGTTGGTGGTATAATCTGCCCCGGCAACAATGATACTCGCCGGGACTCCGGACGAGAGACCTGGTGTAGGTATATAATATGCTGAGTTTGCTTCATTTAAAGATCCCGTTCCTCCTGCGGAAAAAACAAGACCCGATGTCCCGAATTGCTGATCATACACTCCATTTGTATTGATACCGGCAAGCATGGCAACAGATGATTGCGGAATAACTCCACTGTTGGAAGTAGTTTGTGCTCCCGCAAGCAGTATTTGAGGAGGAGTCAGATTTTCCCCCACAGTATTATCTGTCAAAATTGAGTTAATCTTGGTGGCAAAACAAGTTGCATTCTCTCCCGAAGAGATTGGCGAAGGTTTCAACAGGAAGACTCCGCTGGACCCGAATTTCTTGTTATAAGTCGTCCCGGAACTACCGGGTATACCTGAACTGTTTGTCGGCGTAATCAAATTAAGTACAAACCCAAGGGACTGAGATTGTGTGCAACTTGAATTTTTAGAAAGATAGCTGCCGGTAACATATACATTACCACTGTTTCCAAGTGCCGCATCGGTAATATTTATCCCGGAAGTTACATTTGGTATCTGACCCAAATACTCATTGGAACCGCTGCCTTGATTTCCGAAACCATCAATTCGAACAATTGTAGGTGATGTAGAGGTTGGATTCTCGAGTCCGTATTCGCCTATCAGTAACTTAGTTCCGGAACTTGTTTGAACATTTCCGACCGCATATATGGAATCGGCCTTTGTGTATGAAGAGGTGCCTGTCTTAACCGTGATTTGCGACCCCACCAGGACAGTGTTATATGATCCTGAAATTGAAATCAGCCCGGAACTGGTGAGTGGAACCGTTGTCGATGCAAGTAAATTCCCATTTGAATGTGAGAGCACTCCTATGACGGGCATGGAGGCAGAATCACCGGCGACAATGATCGGACCGGAATTGCCTGGTATCACTTGTACGCCATGCAATGAATTAAAAACGGCCTTATTTGTCCATATTGCAACCCCGGAACTGGAAAACAAAGCGGCAATCCCGGTTGTGGATCCCGAACTGCAGCTGCTGGAAGAGTAGTTTTCATTACCGACGGCCGCTATCGCATCCGTAAGGCCACTATTATTTTTAGCATACGCGACATTATAAGTTTGCGTGGAGCAACCCAGCCCGGAAGATTGTGCTATGCCGCTTTTTATTCCGGATGTTCCCGTGGGAGCACCGAATCCTTGGTCCAATTGTCCGAGCCCACTTGTCGTGCTTGCCCCTGCCGGTAGGGGGCTCAGTACAGTCAAAGAAATGCTCATCACAATTGACAAGATAACCGATAAGAGGATAAAAGACTTCCTTGGCTTAGACATGAGTGGGTGTCCGTAAGTTTTCATTAGTAAAGTATACTAGAAAGCCACTCGGTACTAAAGTCATGCCTGGGATAAAGTACGTATTTGTAAACATATATAAACGTTTCCTAAAATAGTAATTACATTCTTTGAAAGAATTCGATTTCCGTTATCGCCACTGCATGTCCGGTTGCCGAAGGATAGACTTTCAAAATTGTACATACCATCGAGGTTATATTTACGGCATTAATACTAAATTGTTGAAATGATTGGGTATCTTTTAGGTATTCGATAACATGATATCCACCGGGATAGAATGTAAGTCTTATTTCCCGCGGTCTTGCTTCTGAGAGATACGCTTGCGGTGTTCCCGCCACGCCGCCCAACCAACCGATTTTATTGACTGTCTCTTTTTCGGAAAACAAAGCCGTTATCCTTGCCCCGACACCCGGAAATTTTGATTTCTTTGGGTAATTAGCCGACTGCCACCAAGTGTTATCGGCATCATCAACCGCATAAGCGGGAGGATGGCTGGGGTTAGAACTGGTGGCATTGGACCCCATTGCAAATACTTGGGTATAGGTAACATTAACGCGATTCTCAGTATTATGATAAACGGATAAAAACCAATTCTGCATACTTGGAGCAAACGGGCCAACCAAAGAAACCAAAAGCACAATTGCTAGAGCCCCCAAAAGAGTCCTTCCCGCTATGCGCCAAACTCTGCCTTGACTGCCTGCTCCGGAAACAATTTTACCCCATTTCCCAGGCCTTTCTCCGGCCGGAACCAATTTAACATCGGGATGCCAGTGTCTTTGCCACCAAGTGAGAGGTTGGTAAGTAATAACAGCATTATTACCCGTGGGAGCATGTAATTCATTGCCGCAACGCCGACAAAATTCTCTTGTCGGTGGATTAAACTGATTACACTTTGCACAATATATATCATCCGGTGAAGGTATTTCTTCCGATACCCCTATTTGTATATCCCTAGACTTTTGCTTGTGCTGACTTTGTATTATCTCATCAGGTTTTCTGAGCGCTGTGGACTTAGGTGTTACACTATATTGCGCCGTAACAGCAACAGAAGGCAATACACTGTCAGGTTTTACTGGTTCTCCTGGTTTTCTGGAAGTTGTAACCATACCTGGACTTGTTACAGGTAATGCCGCTGTTGTCATTGGTTCTGCGAGAACATCAATCGGCAAAACAGATGTACTCTCTATTACTTGCGCAGATAACTTTTCCGGTCTTTCTTCATCTGATGGTATTTCAGTGTTATCGTCTTGCTCAACGGGCGGTTGACCAATGCTTATTTGTGTAGTGCCTTCACTGTCAGTCGGAGATACAATAGCTTCCGGTGTGTCTTGATCTTTGCTCGCGGCGATTTTTTGTTCATCGGCATTCTTTTTCCTATCACTTACAATTGTGACGACTTGTCCAGCCATCGAGTTACTAAGGTCTTCATATACGATCGCAGTTGCTTTTTTGCGTACGTATCCGGCGAATTGTTTACTTTTTTCGCCTACCGTCTTTGACTTATCGCCATTATCTGTACTGTCTTGATCGGAAGCATCGCTTATCTTGGGATCGGTTTCTTTAGATGTTGCCTGTTTTTTAGATATGTGTAAAGCAATCTTTACCCGTTTCCAAAAGCCCAATTTTGGCTCTTCGGGCAGTTCTTCTGTTGTATCTGTTTCTTGAGGCTCTTCTGCCTGTAAGGCAACAACCTTGTCACCATGCCACGGTAGATATTTGCCGCAGACGCGGCAAAATTCTTCTTCATCTTCATTTCTTGCCGAACAGACTTTGCATATAATCATTGGTTATCTTTAATCTTCAAAAATAACGCTGTGGGCCATGTGGGCCGGCTTGGATGCTTGGATAATCATATCAATTTTCCTAGTATGGGCTTTCCGTGGTGTTTCAGCTGGAATTGTAACAACAATTTTAGAGGTTGAATTACCGGGTAACTCTCCGTTAGGGGCCATGGAATAGCTGCATCCACCGCTTTCTTCTACCATTGGTTCAACTCCTATGTAAATCGCCAAATGACGCTTCAGACCCTCTATAGTTCCCCTGACAGAGAAGAGTTCCGTGGCATGGGCCACCAAATCACGTTTACTTTCTTCCGGCCATGTCTCATCCAGCTCATCCAATCCCACCCAACCGGCCATCCATACCAAAATATCCAGAGGAGCAATCTTTGGATCCATATAGTATTCTTGATTGTCAAGTATTGTTAAAATCGGCGCGATTAAAACGTCAAAAGCACTGATAAACCTCATGGCAAATTCATCTTGCTGGTAAATGGCGGGAAGAAGGGAACCAAAAGTATAGGGGGCTTTTATGTTCTCGTTTGTTCCTCTCATGACGGGATGACTTTCACTTCGTGTCCATAAGAGAAAAGCAGCGCATTGTCGGCCATATCAATATGTTGCATTGCCTGTCCCCTGTCTCCGGTCAACGGGTCGGCAAGATATAACTGTACCTGTTCGACAAGTTCCACCCCCGATACGCGCTGCAATACGGCATAGATCTCACCCGAATGGACCGGCCTGCCAAATGGCCATCCTGTCCCATCCGGGCCTCCCGTGATGGGGTGCAGGTAGCGATAGAGCAGTGCTTTTGCATCGGACATAACCCTATCCGGGTCGGCAAAGAGCCTGGAGCGCAGTTGAACGAGCACCGTAATGCCCTGATAAAACGGTGGCTCTACAATAACCCTGGCCCCAATAGCACGGCGTTTGTCCAGCTCTCGTGCCACCTGTCCAAGTAAATCCTGTGAAGGGGCCAGTCTGGCAAACGGCATGGTTCCGTCTTCATCATCCCCGACAGCCGGAACCACCAAAACGCGAATTCCCTGTTCCTGATCATCTTGCATCACGGGAACACAATGTACCCTGGCTATCCCTTGAGCGGCCACTTTGGCAAGGTGTTCATAATCTTCAACCGTCACGGCCCTCCCCAGGGTACGCAAAGAAATCGGGCCTCTCACCTTGGCATTGTCCAGCGTTTCGCCGTCTACACCGCCTGTGGCCGGTATCCTGTTCTCCACGGAAGAAATAAAATTAACAGGAGATTTGAGAACGGAGAGTGCGCCTTTTGCCACATTGCCCTCCTGCCCTCCTCCGCTTCGATACTGTCGTAACCTCAGCACGGCGCCTTTGGGCGGCACGGCTCCGTAATTGCGGAAACTTCCGTCTTCCAATCGAACAGCCGGTCCCAAACGAACCTCACCGGCGACTTTATCGATTACGAAATGCTTATCTGCATACGCGCTGCCGGCAAAGGTTTCCACCTCTTCCCATTCTTCAAAACCGTCATCTGTGGACACTTCCAAGACATGAGGTAGCGGAGATGTAATAACCGGGCTGTGTTGCAACGTAAAACTTTGGTTGGCAACTCCTTCAGAAAGACCTAAAATTTCATTGTCAATAATATTTGCATGTATGGCTTTTGTGGTTCCGCCGATGGTAAAAGCAGCTACGTTTTCTACATGCGGCGCTGATGAATAAAAAGGTTGTCCCACTTCCGGCTCTGTTACTCTGCAACGTAGCCATCCGGCTCTCATGTTATTAATCAAAGCAACTTCATGTTCAAAAGGAATGTGAAGTACTATATCTCCCGGCTGGTTCAACCCGGCAGTCGTATCTTGTTCCACTTCACAAAGAAGCCACTTGCCACCGTCGTAAGCTTCCCATACCAAGGGAGGGTTCTCCGGATCGACTCCCACTCCTTCAATGTGACATTCGAATCTAAGTGCGACTACATTGGCGGGAGCTGCTTCATTTAACCCCAGCAGAAGTGCTTCACCTGGCATGGGTATCTGCCCGAAACAGGTGAACGAATCGATGCCGACTATTTCGCTGTAATCGATGGGAATGCCTTCAACTCCGACGGAGAGAACCTGTGTCAGGTTTACATTTTGGATAGTAAGATTGTCTATTGTTTCGAAAACAACAGGATCAGACCTGCCTTCGCGTCTGGTGGCTACGGACGTACCCCTCGGAACTTCCACCGGCTCATCCTGAGGCGATGTCAGCCAAAAGGTAACGGGGGCTTGTGCAGCTGACGGGGGAAATAAACTGACCCCTATCAACTCCAAAAATTTCACATAGTTGCGATCCGATACTTTATTTAATCTATACGTTAATTGGTCAACCATAAAAGCAAACGTCTCAATCAGCGTGACGCCGGGATCGGAAACGTTATGATCTGTCCATTCGGGACAACGTTGTTGTACCAATCTTTTTGCGTCGTCGACATAATCTTGGAAACGCCTGTCATCTAAATTGGGTATATCTAAAGACACTTTTATCCTTCCTCAGGAATCATATAAAATGGGAAAACAAGATTACGGGGATCATTTGTCCCTTTGATCGAATATCGAATATCTATATATAAAACTCCGCTATTTGCTTTATCCAAACTGATTATCACATCTGTTACTTCTACTCGCGGTTCCCATCTGGCCAAAGAGCGTTTTACCTCATAAGAAATCAAACCAGCCGTAGTGGCATCCGCACTGGCGAATACGTAATCGTGGATGCCGCAACCAAATTCCGGGCGCATCGGTCTTTCACCAAATGAGGTCGATAAGATGAGCGTAATTGCTTCTTCGATTTCTTTCTCACCGGAAACAAGTGCTATCTCCCCCGTTGCCGTCGTCCGAAGAGGAAAAGCCCAACCGGATCCTATAAACTCCCCTGCCACTGATATCTCCTATATCCTAGATAATATAAACCGCTGCAACCAATTATCCGTTAATAGCTACAATCGGTGCGTCTATTGAAAGATCGGCGTCGGCCTCCATGGCAACGGAGGCACCGTTTATTTCCACACTTCCTTCTCCTTCTATCGTCACAGAAGCTGCGGAGAGCGAAAGTTCGCCCACAGCCTCAAGAGAAAGATCGCCTTCAGCGCTAATGAGAATATCCATACCGCTGACCTCTATATTGCCGTCCAGATTGTAAATACTGATCAACTGTTCTTCGGCATTTAAAAATATACCTTCGACTTCATCTCCGGTCTGTATCATGATTCCGCTTTGCTCTTCCGAATCGTAGAAAGTAATGTTATGCAAGAAGCTGGAACTTATCCTTCTCTCGGTTACCAACCCGGTTCCTTCATCGATTAATTCCGGAGATGCACCGGGTTCCAGCACGGGTGAATAGAGGCCTCCAAGTACATACGGTCTGCTGGGATCACCCATTTCAAAAGCAACAAGAACTTCCGTCCCTATTTCAGGGACAAAAAGAGATCCAAATCCTTCGCCTACTCCAAAATGAGCACAGCGTACCCAATTCGTCAAAACCGGCTCATCACCCATCCATGAAAATAGTAATTGGACACGGCCTTGTTCTTCCGGATCTCTTGTATCGGCAACGGTGGCAGAAACGACACCGGGAATCCTAAAAGGCTCATGGACCCCTGCCCCTCCGCTTATTGAACCGCTCTGGTGGCCCGACGATAAGCTGTACATACTTCTGTCTTGCCAACCGCTGACGCTGAATTGCGTTATGTACCCGTTCTCGGCATCAAATACGTGCTTGGCTGCTGTTATGGTATAACCGCCGTCAAAAATAGTGCCCGCTCCGACAAGATTGATGGCAACCCCCGCTTTGAGCATGGGGTTGCCCACCGATTCCCCGTCAATTCCTACATAAGACTCGGCAATCTCGTTACCCATTGAGGCTGCTTTAGTCTCGGCCGCGTCCTCATTATCCGTCGGATACCAAAGATGCGTAAATGAATTGGCCCCGGCAAGAGTCGAGAGTTCTTCCGGTTGCGGAGTGATCTCCGTGCCTATGACTTCAGCCGGGGAGCCGCCGACGACCGGCTCCCCGGTGATCGGACTCCAGCCCATGACCTGTACGTCTTCGACTTGTTCATTACTCCTTACCACTGCCCTCAGCCTCATGATATCTTGACCCACGACTATTTGGGTGGGAGTTGACACTTCGAAAGTCCCGGGGACATCACCTGATACCGGGGGAGTAGTGGGCGCAAAATTAAAAAAGCCGTCTACCATCCAAGCTCTATAGCCGTTATCAGCAGCTAATTTCTGGATAAATTGCCAATCGGTTACGCCGGCCTGGAGAATATATTGTATCGGGTTGTCTGTCGGAACGACTTCCCCCGAGTCAACGGCATTTTCAGCCAAGATTGCTTCGACAATCTCCGAAGCCAGCATGTCTTGGAAAAATCTGGTTTTCTTTCCCCTCTGTAACATATGCGAAAAGTCCAGGCCCCTGATCGTCGTTTTAGAACCGTCGGTATCATATTCGAATTCTATTGCGGTAATTTCACCTACGGTCAGAGGTACTGTTTCATCATCTCCGGCATTGGTAATGATGCTTACTTCCGAACCTATGGCAAAACCGCCGAGTTCGACAACATCGGTAGCGGGGTCGTTCGCCCCCGGATTAATAAAACAGAGTTCAAAAACGTCGGGCAAGTGCATACTGGTCTCCACGGAGACCTTTACCAATTGGTCGGTGATCATCGGGTCGAGAGGAGCCCCGACTAACAAAACAGTGACCGAACTGGTCCAATGCGTCTCCATATATTAACCTTCAGATTACGACTTAGCGGTTGCTTCGCTAAGCGAGGGAATCAGCAACGCTGTTCCCGGTTCCAACCTCATCGGATCTTCTATTTCATTTATTTCGGCTAAGGCACGCCACAAAGTAGGCCTGCCGTATTCCCTGTATGAAATAGATTGAAGAGTATCTCCCTCAACCGTGGTCCTCACGCGCCTGGCGGTGCCTCCCGAAGTTGGATTTTGCTTAGCCATAGCAAAGGGGATTTCCTCCATCGTCAGGTTGCACCTTGCCCGTATCGGAGTGCCGTCTTGACGAAAAAGTGTGTATTCTGCGACTATACTTGACAAGAAAGCCAGAAAACCTGTGTTCAGGCCCCATCCGAACAACACGAAAGGCGGAGACGGCTTCATCAGCATCACCGAGAGCATCGTCGGCTTGCAACAGTCAAACAGCAAATCTATATCGGATGCGATACCTCCGTTTTCCGAATATGTAGCGTCTAAAAATACCTCCACCTCCATCTTGCGAGGTCCCGCCCCTTTCCAAACCGGAATAGAGGTAGAAGCAGAGCTCGCATTCAGAGTCCTCTCCCATGTGGCTTCTTTGGTGACGGTATAGCTCAGTGGGTTAAACATAAAAGTGATTTTGTTGCCCAGATTACCGCCGGCCATACCTTGGGCGCCGGATAATGTCGACTCTCCCATCGAAGCAGCCTGACCGCCTGTCCCTTGCAATGCACTGCTCCCCGCCGTTGCTCCTTCGGCCGCGATGGCTCCGGCAAGGCTAGCGGCCAAAGCACCTCCGGCAGGCGAAGATGGCGCTATCACCAGCAGATAGGCCTTTTCCAGTTTCATGGTGGAGCTGATATTACCCGCTGTTGAACTGTCAAGTGCACTCGATATATCACTCATTTAAATCACCTTAAGCTAAACTTTTAAAAAGGTCGTCTTTTGTATCGCTTGGGTCAAGCATGATGGCACTGTATGCCATTTCCAACGTCTCGGTGGCTGGTTTTGGATCACTGGAGCTGAATTCTGGACCTGTCCACTTCACTGGTATCACACCCACAAGAGACCAGGCAAAAACTATCGATCCATTGGGAGCCAAGGCAGACAACCGAGCCGAAGTAGCTTTGATACCGGGAATGCTCATCTTATTCAGCCAAGCCATTGTTTTCGCCGTATCTGCTCCTATCGGACGGGTTACCTGCAGATTGGTATATTTGAACCTGCCCGCTAATTGATGCACAAATATACCAACCCCACCCTCTTGGCGCTGTTCAGTCTCAATCTCTATACCGAGACCGGAACACGTATCAAAGATTCCCAGATCGGTCCCGTCAATTTGCAACGAAAAATATATGCTTACTACAGTATCTTTTGTTTGATCGCTCATATCGCCTACCTATGCAAACCTGTTATCATTCCCGCACGCTCCCTGTCTCTTTCAATCTCAGCTTTGATCTTTTGGCTGATATGCGGATACACCCGCGCTGCCAAACGTCTCAAATCATCTTGCGACAAATCCAAAATGGGATTTGCCGATTGGGTTTTGTTTGGAGCTGTTCCCTTATCATTATCATCCCCGGTATCACTGTCCGAAGTAGAAGATTGGTTAGTCCCAAAGAATTGGTTACCTAATAGCTTAGTTACCGATCCCAGCTGTTTGCCAATATTTGGCATCTTAAAACGCTGCAAGGCTTGAGCGTCGTTTGTATCTGAGAAAGTCTCTTTATTAGCCTGTTTTTGCACTTTTGGTAAATAGTAGCTTCTCGCCGGATACTTGATACTTGACTTCAGATCGGTTCTGTCCAAAGGCTTCCGCTGCAAAAGCAAATTGCCCTGCGGTGAATCTGTCATTTGTCCGGGAGAGGCCGAGAAAAATCCTGACCCCTGCCCATGGGAGAAATTGTAATCTGATTGCTTGCCCGCCTCACCAATGGATGGGACAACTTGGTTGTACGGAAGAGAGTTACCACGTACATCTATCCCGGAAGAAACTTTTTGCGTTCTTTGCACTTGAAGATTTCCAGCAGAAAGAGATGTTTCCCACTTCAGCGGTGACACGCTAGCCGGAGTGGGAGAAACGGAGTTGGTAAAAGGCTTTTTTGATATCTCGCTGAACGGTTTTGGCGCCTGTCTGTTCTCGCCGGCTATCTCTGTCGGAAAATGTCTACTTCCTCCAGCAATCTGAGCATTTGGTGAACTGGGCTCCTGGGCAAAATCTTTGGACAAAGTTCTGAACACGGGGTTATCATTTGACATAGGAAGCTTGGTCCAAGACCCAGAATTATCTGCTTCAGGGGAAGTAATGGGCACTCTTTGCACAGTAAAAGATTCTGCTTGTAAAGGTTTTTGTGTCATGTCGGTAGATGGGTAAGCCATATCATCCTGTAGTAAATCTGCATTTCTAATATTCATCTGTATACTATTAAAGCCTAACAAAGGAGCCATAGCCAGATCTGGCTGAGGAATCGGCGCACCGGAAAAATCACCAGAGCCAATTTTTTCCCTTCCCTCATCTTTAGCTGAGGATTTAGGCTGAGAAGCCTGGACTTCGTTTGCTTTTATAGCCGTGGCATTGGTGTTGGCGGTCTTGGTCGAATCTGCTGCTTTTACAGCCGTGGCATTGGTGTTGGCGGTCTTGGTCGAATCTCCCCCTTGCTTTTTCGCCACATTAAGCCTCTGAAGAGGGATAGGACCTAATTTCGGTATTTGTCGTAGCGGAGCCGGCGAGTCGGTTGCCGGCCGCACATAGTCTATTTTTTTGGTGACCGGCATTGCTATGTGCTCTCCGATCGGCAAAGTTGGCCTCACCGCATAATTGGGTGAACCTAAATTGGAAAAGCTTACGGCTGAATCCGGGGTTTGTTTAATTGGTGCACCGATTTTCCGCGAGAACGGCAATGGCTTGTCGACGACCGACTCCCTTTGGATATGTGGCTTATCAGTAGCTTCATGAATGGCGTTATCGGGCTGTTCCAAGGTTTTTGGCAAAACAGGGTTTTCTGTTGGCTGAATCTCTTGCAATGGCTGAATCTCTTGCCTATCTCCGACGAGCGGCACTGTTAGAGAAATATCGATGGGTTGAGGGGTATCTTGAGTGATATTTTTTAGGTTTACATCAGTAGATGACAATTGACGATTTTGTATTTGACTTTGTATTTGACCGGGGTTAGCGGCTATGGGAGATCGTGTATCCGAAGAGGGCGATGGAAAGATTGCACCGGTATCTGCCTTTTGGGAAGGTGCTGTCACTTTAGATGCCGGATTGCCGGCAGTGGTATTCAGCCGCTGTAATGTAGCAAGTGATCTAAAGATTTTATCGTTTTGAGGTGCTTTCACCAGCTGGCGACCAGGCTTTGCTAATTGTAACTTGGGTACCAATGGCAACTTTGAAATCTCTGACTTTTCCGAAGTGAGGGCTGTCTCAGGGAGTGAAATGGTAGATGACGTCTGAGGTTTCCCTGTTTCAGAGCCATCTCGCTGTAGTGATCTTGTATGTCCTGTTTGTGTGGTAGGAGGCAGCGGATAAGGTTCGGTTACTTGGCGACCGATAAAAGGAGACTTGGCCACAGATGTATTTTTGACAACAGCTTTGGGGGAGGAAAAAGACATACGTTGCAAAGGGGTAGCCTCAAAAGAGGTTTTCGTTGGGTTGCTATGTCTGGATGCTACGTCAAGTGTCAGGTTTGACCCAGGTTCTGCAGAAGAAGAATCGGCTCCTCGGAGAGGGGTCAGATAGTTTTTGATGATCGCGATTGAATCGACTTCCCCACTCGGCGCAGATGCTGTCTTATAATGCGACAGCGGAGTAGATGTTACGGTGGGATCTTTCCATGAAGACAGTGATTTATCCCAACGACCATCTACGGTCGTAGACATTCCCGGCAACGCTAAGGGCATAGGGCTTGCTTGTTTCCAAGCATGGTTCTCTTGAAACGAAGAACGATCTGGGAAGATTTTATTGTTGGAAAAATGATTTACGGTATCGCGCTGTAAACCGCCCGCGTCCCTAATGGCGGCAGTTTCCTTGAATTCCCCGTCTTTGTGCAAGTGCCGTTTGCGGCCCCATAGTTTCATTGGTGCCTACTTTCTGACACTTTTAGACCTCCTCGGAAATACGCCTATTGATCTGAGCAATTTCTGCTATGAACCGTTGTCTCAGTGGATGTTCAAGATCCAATATGTCATCTAAGTTCCAGTGGAAATGGTACGCTACGTACGCAACCTCTTGGAACAGTCTGTCCGTCGCGTACGTCATGATTCCCCCAGGCGACCACCAGCCAGATCAACCGAAAACTCTTCGTGGCATGCCGGACAAGTAACGGCCGCCAAGGTATGCCCCTCAGAATTCACCCTTCGATAAAGATCTTGCAAAAATGCTAAGTCAGATGCAAAAAGGTTTTCTATAACAGTCACATTGACGGAATCGGACTCCAAGTCACCTAAACGCGTTATTACTCTGGCCAAAAGCACAACGGTAAGGTAAGGAGGATTAGCCCTTACCCGATCGTCATGCAGCGGCAAAAGTTCGTCGCGCGCTGTTGCAAGCCTCATAGTCCCCGTACGGTGCAAACGGCCTTCTCTATCCACATAGCCGCGCGGCAAAACAAAATCAAATGAGGTTTGCAACTTAGCCGGCTCTTCTAAAATCGGCCGGGCAACATTGCTATTTTCCGCGGCTTCCTGCGGAGCCACATCCGGTTGAATAGTATCTACCGGTAAATCAGTAGCCCCGTCAGGTTGCAGTGCTCCAGGACCGCGACGCATCACGCGGGTTCAATACCCTCATGTGCAATAGTTAGCTTCTCGGTCAAAATTGTGGCTTCGCCGGCTTTCATTTGGCCGTATTCTATACTCTTGGCCCACCCGTTCACAAACTTGAATGATGATACAGGTATACCCATGTAGTCATAGATATTGATCTGACCGCCTTTTCTGGCGCTCATCATATTACCTTCGAAAACCTGTGTTATCCAATTTTGCCAGGCTTTATCACCGGTGATACCTCTAGTGAGAGTAAACTCGCCTATCTTTTTACGCCCCGGAAGCATTTTATTAATATATTTACCGTCCGAAGTATTGTGCTTGAGTTCGATTGAATCTACTTCAAGCTTGATGCCGTCGATTTCCTGTATTTCCTTGATCTCGATGCCATCAATTTCCAAACCGAATGACCAGCCAACACCGGTATCCCAAATTGGTAGTCCCATGAACTTTCCTCCTATCCGAAATTTTATTTTATTGATACTACTTTTATTGCAACGATTACTTTGAAATCACTTCCAGGCTTATCTCTCTGATCAACCTGGAAGCTATATCAGAAGCGGGTTATTCAGCAACCAGACTTGTTCCTCCGGAAAACTGCGATAGTCTAAATATCACAAATTCCGCAGGTTTCACCGGGGCGATACCAATCTCGCATATTACCTGTCCGGCGTCAATACCTTCTGCCGGGTTTGTTTCGCCGTCACACTTAACATAGAATGCTTCGTTTGGAGTTGCTCCGAACAAGGCCCCTTTCCGCCATTCATTGACCAAAAAGGCAGCTATCGTCCTGCGGATCTTCGCCCACAAATTGGCGTCATTGGGTTCGAAAACAACCCAATCGGTTCCTTGTAAAATTGATTCTTCCAGGTAATTGAAAAGTCTCCGAACGTTGACATATCGCCACGCCGGATCGCTGGACAAAGTCCTGGCTCCCCATACTCTAATTCCTCGGCCGGGAAATGCTCTGACGGCATTGATTCCCACGGGGTTCAAAAGATCGTGTTCGGTTTTCGTGATATTGATCTCAAGCGAGATGGCACCGCGCACAATTTCATTGGCAGGAGCTTTGTGCACGCCTCTGGTATCGTCATTGCGACCCCAGATACCGGCCATATGCCCACTGGGTGGTACATGAGTATTGGTACCGGACGCAGGATCAAAAACTTTTATCCACGGCCAGTAGAGGGTGGCATACTTTGAGTCATAGCCTGCCTCTTCAACTCGCCAATTTTTAATTTCCTGGGCATTGAGGGCTGGAGGCGGATCCAAGATAGCCATTCTATCGCCCATCAGTTCGCAATGGGTAATCATACCGAGCTGTACGGCTTTTACACCTTCCAGATCTATCAATCCTTTTTGATAGGCGCTCATCAGATCCGGCACGGACAGCATAGTGACCTCATCAATGGCTTCCAAACCACCCACTCCGGTTCTGGTTGCCGAATCACCGAGATAGTCGGCAGCATTGATCCTGCTGGGCACGGCTGAGCCGCCGCCGGCAAGTGAGATCGATCCTTTGTTTACAGCTTCAATCGCCGTCTTGCTTGTTTCTTCGATCCTGATCAGTTGCGATTGGGCATTCACCACTGTTACCACATTGGTCTTGCCTTTTTTGGTAGCCACTGGGTCAAATGTTTCGGCAACTTGTCCGTTTTTCTTGACCACAAGCTTGAAGGATCCCTCTTCGTTCGGTTGCGCACTGTCCGCAACTTCAACGGTCAGGTCATTACCAGCCGCACCGGCTTCCAGAGCTTTTACTTTATAAGCTCCCAGTACACCGCCATCGTGGCCGGATGTAAGCTCGGCAGCCGCAACTTTTTCTTCACCGCCGGCACCAATTCTGACAATATAGCAAGCGCCTCCGCCATTCTGGAAATAACCGTAAACAGCTTGCGCCAGATAAGTCCCTTCCACAAAGTCGCCAAAAACTTGCATGTATTGACTCCAATTCGTTACCAACGTAGGGGTATTGAACGGTCCAGTTTCTGCCAATCCGACAAAAGCTGCAACGGCTGTCCCGACTCCTTCTATCGGACGCGAACCTGAGTCTACTTCCTCGACGTAAACGCCGGGTGAAAGATAGTTGGGCATTAATGCTCCCTTCCTAAGACTGTCCGCGGACAGCCATTCTTATTGTTTTGATTGCTTTTAGATCTCGTACTATTATGTCTTAGTTTTTCTTATTTGAGATACAACTTTGCTTCCTCATAGTGCATAAAATAATTCCTTAAAGGGCATACTAAGTTGGAAAGTCTGAAAATACTCATTTCCTCCGGGTTTTGACAACTAATTCAGAAAAAATTATCGCTATAAAACCGATATGACTATACAAAGCAGGTATTACAAATGAGACAACATTATTCCAACACAGGCCTCAGTTTCATCGGCTGCCGCTATAACCCTCTTCTTCTCTTTGTATATTCATCATGGCGGTATCGGCTTTGGCCTCGGCTTCCCTCTCAAATTTGTCAGAAGGATCGGATACATTGACTCCTGTCGGATGCATGCTTCCGGAAACCGGGCCTGCTGACTGTTGTTTCACGTGTGTCAGTTCATGGGCCAAAGTTCTCTGAGCCTGCGGTGTCCCGGGTGAAAAATGTTGAGGGTGCACTACAATGTCATTACCCATGGTAAAAGCTGCGGCTTGCACAGATTCGGCTGCTTTTTGATCCACATGCAATCTAACGTTGCCGAAATTGCCACCCAATTCTTTTTCCATGGAAAGTCTTGTTTTGCTTTCCAGCGGCGTACCCGGCGTTGTTATGGATTGGGCAATCGAACTTGCTCCACTGTTATCTTTATGATCGTGATTTTCATGTGAGTGTCCGTCTTCTTTGGCATTCTGTTCGGCCAGCATAGCGGTCTGAGCATTGCCCACGGTTCGTTGCAAAGATAGAAGTGCCTGCCTGCTCACTATCGGCTTACCGGATGTCACAGGAAATTGCTGTGCGCCGCGTTCTGACCCCGCAACTTTCTCTTCGGAGTTCTGCGCCGCAAAAAGTCGTTCGCTACCTTTATCTAATTTATCTTCAAAACGCATCTCTTTGCTCCATCTTTATAGAAGTTCCCGTCATTATACATCATTCATCACAAAAAAGCCACAACCGTTTATTTGCTACAGCCCGAAACAAAGTTTGCTGCGAACAGTTGCCGCTATAACAATTTTTCTTTTCAGCCTCGCTCATCTACCTTGATATTGATATGTACTTTTATATTATTTCATGTCCTCATCACTCATGGTGAAAGCGCCGCATTCCGGATCAATCCCCCAAGGCCAATCTTCCAAGATCTGTCCGCATCTTATTTCTTTTTCTCTAAAATATCAAGCCACTGACCAAACTCCTGACGGACGGACAGTCTACCTAATTTCTTATATTCGCGATGGACGGCGGCGACCGCATCGGCCATGGTCAAACTCGTTTTTTTGCTGGCCGCCATGTAAGCAGCTGTCAGCGATATGGAGGATATATTGCCGCCGGATAGTTCGAAATGCTCAGCCAGGAATTGGAAATCCAGATCATCGGCAAGCGGTAATTTAGAGAGAAACCTTTGCCACAAAATCAGCCGCTGTTCCTTATCGGGTAACGGGAACTCGATCACGGCATCCAAACGTCTGGTAAAAGCTTCATCTATCCCGGCTCGTAAATTTGTCGAGAGCAAAGCCAAACCGTCAAAACTCTCCAGTTTTTGTAGTAGATATGCGACTTCTATATTGGCATACCTGTCGTGGGCATCCCTTACCTCAGAGCGCTTTCCAAAAATTGCATCAGCTTCATCAAACAGGAGTACGGCGTTCACCCGGTCCAATTCGATAAAGATCCTTTCCAGATTTTTCTCGGTCTCCCCTATGTATTTGTCGACGACCGTAGACAAATTGATCGTGTACAGTTCGAATCCGAGTTCTTTGGCTATTACTTCCGCCGACATGGTTTTACCCGTACCGGACTCTCCGGCAAACAGCGCTGATATACCTTGGCCACGCCCTGCTCCGGCTCGCATATTCCATTTGCCCAATACCAATTCTCTGTAGCGCACCCTGGCTATAAGATCATCCAATAAGTCGACGGTATTTTTGGGTAGTACCAAATCGTCAAAACCAACGGAAGGTTTGACACGAACGGCAAATTGCTCAAGTCCCGCCGTGTTCTCCGATCTTATTGCATATTCCATGGCCGTTTGATCGAGCTTTCCCTGTTTGCTCGCTGCATATATTTTCGCTGCTTTGCTTGTTCGCCAAATTTGCTCAAGCGCCATCCGCTGGGCAGCGGGGTGATCCAAAAAGGAGACTTGATCGGATTTTAAATTATTGGCGATTTCGGAATCTGTCAGGATTTGGTCCCAATAGACAAGTCTGTCATCTGCTTCCAAATGCTCAAGTTGCATTGACAGGGCTACTTTTCCGCTCCACCTGGGATCAAAACTGTGTTGACCGTATAATATTACCGGGACTTTCTGTTCCGTGAAGAGACGGATCAGTTCTATGGCAAACGACTGATAATTATTCGTTATGGCATCAGTCGGGCCGATAACGAGCCCTGCGCCGGTCAGCAAAGCCTCCCTGCCTAAAATATCGGCGATCAAGCGATAGTTAGTATCTTTTTGGAAACGTAATGTATCGATAGATATGTGCTTCATCCCGGCTGCAGCAAGACCGGCCGGTCCTACTTCTTTTCCTATGCTGCCATGGGCAACCCTAAGATAGATAAAGTCCACACCGGAGCATAAAGCGGAAGAGATCTCTGCAACATATCCGTCAGCGGAAGTAGGCAGAGTATAATTATCGGAGTAACCATACAAAAAAGTATCGACATAAGGCAAGATCTCCGAAGACAAGGTGTCGTCACCCAAAAGATTGGCGGTAACTCTGTCCGGTACTTTTAGTGACCTGCCGAGAAAAGGATTTTCTCCGTCTTCAATCAATACCAGCCCTTGATTGACCAAAGGTGCACTGTCATTCAGGCTGGCTCTTGCCGCTAAGTCCATGGGGTTCAGTCCTGCAAGCTCCAGCGCAAGACCGATCGTCGCCCTTCTTTTTGTCACATCATCGTTTAAATAGCCATAGAGGGTCTCGAATCTTCTGTCCATATCCGGAGCAAGCGCTATTATCAGCAGAGCTACATCTATGGCTGTCAGAGAAAATGACTTTTGCATTTTATTGATCGGGGTATCGCCAAGATGAGAAATTGCACCCTCAATGGCTGCAATCAATAACGGGTTATCATTGCCAGGCGATGCCGGAAAAATCGAAGGCCACCCACCGTCCAGTAATCTTTGAGCATCTTTTTCCGTAATATACAGCCCTCTGAAATTATTATCAGGGTCCTCATCAACCGATCTGCGCTCCTGAACAGCTTTTCCTACCTGCGCCAAAAGAACTTCCAGATAAAAGTTGAGTTGGCCTATTGCAGTACCGTCCTGGCTCGTGTTGCTTTTGACCTTCGGTGCTTTAGCTACTGCCATTTCCAGATTTACTTACTTTTTGACGAGATGCGACGTCCTCTTGTCCATCGGTACCGTGTGTACGCAAAAGAGTTCCTTCTGTGGCGATTTTAACATCTATAGGCACTGTAGAGGACAGGATCGCAACGGTTATGACCAAGTCCAGAGAAGCTTTTAACTCCCCTCCAAAAGCCGTCCATACATCGGATATCTGGCGACTTTCAACCGGAGCCTTACCGATCTCCAACAGGACCGGAAGATTTGCGTCAGCAACGCTGCCTACCAGGTACTGGGCCGGAAATACTTTATGGCCGAGTAATGCTATCAGCACAGCCGACAACAACCTGTGCTCGTCAAGAGGCCTGGAAGCATAAGCCGTAATAAGATAGGCAAGGCGGAAAAACCTTGGGGGCTCTGTTCTTGCTATCAGCTCACCCTGTTCGTTTCGCGTCTCGTAGACACCCACCTGACGCCTGTTGGAATCTTCTCTGATATCATATAAATAGAGATTTACTAAAGGGCTTGTTCTTTTTTGAGCCCATTCTTTCGTAGGAGCTTCAAACGAAACTTCAACCCCTGAATCCTGTAGAACTTCTTGGGATAAAAAAGATTCTATAGCGCTGTCAATTTCATGTATCACTTTATCCTCTCCTACTGAAATAAAAATTTTGTGTGGCCGACATGTTCGAAGCATCCCCAAACGTTTGGAACCATTACAACAACATATTTACTTTTGCGCCGTATCGATCTCTGGTTGATAATAAAAAAACCATTATAACTGCAGGGTACTAAATAACCCCATTTCGTAGTGCATAGGCAACGGCATGACAGCGGTTTTTCAATTGAAACCTGGTATTTACATCATGAAGAATTTTTTTGACCGTTCTTTCGGAATAAGACAATTTATGTGCGATCTCGGCGGTGTCCAAACCGTCAGCCAAAAGTTTCAGGATATCTATTTCCCGCTCCGTAAAGCCTTGCAGATTCTTGCCTGATGAACGCAAAAAATTGCGCTCATTCACTCCGAGACGGGATAACAGAACCCCAAGTAACTGAGGAGTCAAAGACCCATGACCTTTATGAGCCGCACTCACGGCATCTACTAAGTCCGCGGAAGAAATATCTTTCCTGGCGATGACAGAACTTGCCCCCGATTCTATCGCCGTCAGCAATCCAAAATCATCGATAATACCGGCCACAATGACCACTTGAGTGCTATTCATTATGGCTTGACGAACTTTTTGGATAGTTTCGTGATCCAGCCTATCTGAAGCTATTATCGTCACGGAAGCTTGATCGGGGGAGTCTACAAGTTCCAACCCGCTGCGATCACCTAAGAGGTTGGCAATGCCGATCTGCAAAACCTTATCAGTCGCGCTGAGATATGTTGCGACAGAAGTATTTAAGAACTTGGGATTTTCCGTTACCGTCATAGCTACTTATACTTTAGCACCGGAAAGATAAACTTGGCAGTGGACAAAGTGCTAAATATCTTTATCTAACAATAATTTAAGAGGCAAGACAAAGATATTTAAATCAGCCGCCGGAGCACAAACAGTCCTGTACAAAAAACTGCCTGAAACACAAATTTCGCAGAAAAGCCCTCTGTTGTGGTTTCACAATGACCTCTGTTGGTAAATCGGCGTTGGGCTGATTTATCGCAATGATCATCAAAGCAGCCACTGATCTCTCCGCTGACAATGTCTTTGCATGCAGACGGACTTTATTATCTAAACATTCAAAATTCTATGGGCTCTGTAATTTTTGCTACTTCTTGTTGGAATAGCTGAAACTCCTCGGAATTTGTAATCGGCAACAAGGAGAGCAGTTTTGTTATATCTCCTTCTACCGTTACTTTACCTTGCATAAAAGCATCGGTCATGTCCAAATTACCCATTTGGATCTCATATGCATCGACGTAATGCTCGACCAGGGTAACCTCGCTGCCTTCAATTTCCCCCAAATCGCACCCGGCAAGTTGTCCGTCTACAATGTGCCAAAAGTAGGTTACATCACCGCTCGGGGCCCCGGTGATACGAAATTGCAGACGCAAGTTTACCCCAGCCCGTTCAGGTTGAGTTTGAGACAAAATCATTACCTGATCAACCCATTCCTTAGACAGCCATTTTGCCATAGTTTTCGCTCCATGCAGTAAAGCTTTGTCGGCATGCTATTTACGGAATTAGTTTACATGACGACGAAACAGAAATACTTCTTATCGACAACTCAAATATAACTTAATTTATGCGCGCAGGCAGTTGCTGCCACAGCCTTCTTTGAAATTTATGGATTATTACCGCCAGGTGATAAAATAAAAACACACACCTGATATTTGGATTTATATTTTTCAGAGTCGTTGATTTAATAAAACCTTGCTTTTGCTCAAGACCGCTTAGATGTCGGGCAAAGGTCCGTTGGACAGAAATATCACAACGAACTTACTGTGCCGGGAAAGCTTGGCTGGCAATTGACAGTCCAGACGAGGAGCACCGACATGGGTGCAAAATCGTCTTGTGCAGTCTGGCCCTCAGAGGTTTCGAAAAAGATTTTGGGTGCTGAAACATAATTAAAGGCAGACAATATAAATTTAATTTCAGCCTGGGCTAAGTTGCAATTGTCTAATATATTCTATAATGTTGGAGTAGAAACGTATTGCTTTACTGCTTTACGGTTGATGAGTTGCCTTTCCCGGATCTACACATGGGAAAAAGCAGCCACTGATATCTGCCGATAGACGTATCGCTAAAAGGGAGCGTGTTATAGATGAGTGTCATGAAACGTCTAACTGGTATAGTCCAGGCAAAAGCCAACAAGGCATTAGACAAATATGAAGATCCGCGTGAGACTCTGGATCTCTCTTACGAAAAGCAGCTTGAGCAACTTCAGCAAGTAAAGAGAGGCCTGGCCGATGTCGCAACGGCAAGGAAAAGAATAGAGTTGCAGGCCCAACAGTTGCAAACTACCGCCAAAAAATATCAAGATCAAGCAACACAGGCCGTAGCGCAGAACAGAGAAGATTTGGCTCGGGATGCGCTGACAAGAAGGTCGCAGATCGCAACCCAGCTCGAGCAGCTCAAAACCCAGCACGATCAGCTTGTCACCCAAGAGGATCATCTGAAGACCACTAATATGCAGTTGCAAGCACGGGTAGAGGCTTTCAGGTCCCAAAAGGAAACCCTGAAAGCGTCCTATACGGCCGCCCAGGCACAGGCCTCCATCGGAGAAGCGGTGTCCGGCATTTCCGAATCCATGAGCGACACCGGACTGGCGATGCAGCGGGCACAGGACAAAATAGCCCAAATGCAGGCGCGTGCCAGTGCAGTGGACGAACTCATGGCTTCGGGAGCTTTGGACGACATGTCAGGATCGAGTGACCCCATACAAGCCGAGCTTGACAAAGGATCACGCAACACAGACGTTGAACTACAATTGGCCCAGTTGAAAGGCCAATTGGGGGGCCCTCAGCAGGCAGCTTCACCGGAACTGGCCAAGGGCTCTGCCGAGCAAGACCAGGATGCAACCGAAGTTGGCATCTCGGCCGGCAATGATTCCCCCCCGGATACAAGCAACAACGATCCTTTTACACTCGGCAATTAGACTGGAGCTATCATGATAGTACGCATCCTGCATGACAAACAGTATCAAATCCCCGAATCTTTGGCATCTAAGCTCGATTCACTTGATTATGACCTAAGCCTTGCCGTCGAAGAAAGTAATCGTGAACTGTTCGATAGGAAATTGGCCGAGATAATCGATTCCATCCGTCAAGAGGGGGAGGAACTTCCTCCCGATAAATTGCTACCTTCCGACATCACGGTGCCGGCCCCAGGATGCACTCTGGAAGAGATCAAAGAATTGCTTGCCGAAAACGAGCAGCCACAATAAGACGCTACAATGGTGTTATGACTGCAATAAAATCTAAAGGTAGGAATAATGAAAAGTAAGACACGTTACCCGGTGGATCGTGGCCTGACGGGTCACATGATGTTTACAGCTTTTTTGCTGGGTCTTTTATATGCAGTAGTCATAACAGCCCTTCTTGTATTTGCCAAAGCGGATTTGGCTCTCGTATTGGTGATTGCCGCCATCGTGCTATTCGTCCAGTACTATGCCTCAGATAAAATAGCCCTTTACTCCATGGGCGGTAAATTGGTAACGAGAGAACAAGCCCCTGAGCTTTACGGCGCCATCGACAGACTGGTGGCACTGGCAGATATGCCGATGCCAAGGGTAGCGCTGGCAAATACCGACGTTCCAAATGCTTTTGCCACGGGGCGTAATCAAAAAAATGCGGTTGTCTGCGTGACAACAGGCCTGCTGCGAAAACTTGACCCTCAGGAATTGGAAGCCGTCTTATCTCACGAACTCTCTCATGTAGCCCACCGTGACGTCGCCGTCATGACCATTGCCAGCTTCCTGGGGATCGTCGCAGGATTTATGACCAGAATATTTTACTTCGGCGAACTATTCGGAGGAATGGGGGGAGGCAGAAGCAGAAGCCGGAGCAATTCCCAAGGAAATGCCGCCTTATTTATGTTCGCGGCCATGGCCTTTTCCATGATTGTCTATGCGATAAGTTTCATCCTTGTTCGTTCTCTTTCACGCTATCGCGAACTTGCCGCTGACAGGTCAGGGGCGATACTGATAGGTCAACCTGCTCTCCTGGCATCAGCCCTAAAGAAAGTAAGCGGGGAAATGTCCAGAATCCCGGCAAGTGATATAAGAAAGTCACAACACTTCAATGCTTTTTACTTTGCCCCCGCTCTTCTCAAAGGAGCAAGCCCATCGAGTCTTTTCTCGACGCATCCAAGTCTTGAAAAAAGACTTGAACAACTGGCAAAGCTGGATGCCCAAATGCACAAAAGCCTTTCATAAACTCTTTATCCGTTGCAAAACTAAGATATACCGGCAGCCTGATACCGGTCTTTTGAGGTCATTCAATAACAAAGGTGGTTTTATCAAATGGGATTTCTGGATGCGCTCCTTGGAAGAACGAAACCGGTATCTGCCAATTTAGACAGAATATTTCGGATGCCCAATGCCAAACTCACCTTGGAGGCACAAGAATCCTACCTGCCCACAGGAAGAGCCGGCGTATGCTTTCGACCAATGGTGGGTAATTCCTTTTCAAATATAGAGTCCGAAATCAAAAATTTGCTGGATATTCCCGATTCACCCTCGCTATCTGACGGGCAATCTTCTGCCTCTATTACCAGAGTCGACAAAGCCGAAGATAAATACGGCTTCAGATGGATAATTGTCGAATCAAAAGATTTTGAAGAACTTGTCACCAGGGTTCATTACGTCAATGCCACACTGAATGACAATGGCTGGAGTCCTCAACTTTTATGTTCGGTCTTTGGTTTTACCCCGACAGGAGGCAACACTTCCGCAGATTTACATGATATGTATCTTGTCTACCTCTACAAACGGGCTACATTCTATCCTTTTGTGCCAACAGGAGGGGAGCGCCGGGACAATGAAACTGAGCTTAGGTTAAAAGAAGAGCTGAAAGAGGACCTCGTCATCGAAAGTGATCTGGCCCAATGGTTTCCCATTTGGGAACTGCCGATAAGCTGATTTTTCCTATTTATACCTCAGCAAATACTCGCCCGACAAAAGCCTGATTGTTACCCAAAGACTGACGGGGGGCAATTCGCGGCGATTCAGGAAAAAGCCTCCAGACCTTTGCAGATGATATCAAGTGCTTTGCTGTTTGATAAAGTGCTGATCTCCTTTTCACCTCGACAGAGACAAGCTAGAGGCTCATTTGAGGGATCCCCGTGCCATACGTGATTATCTTCACTTAAGTTGAGCTCGGTTGCCAGCAACTCCAAATTGGGGCGCTTAGCCAACCGGCGGCTGACAAACCTTACCCATGTCTCATATCTGTCGTAATAAAGCAGCCTGTCGGGCCAACAGATGACAATGCGCATCATATCGGTCAGACTATGCACGGCAGCTGGATGAACTCCCAGATCAATTGTCGGCTTAATCGTAGTTCCAGTCCTGCTGGCAGGTAAATCGACTTCGACGACAGCCAGGGAAAGCTTCGGCAGCTCTTTGATCCTGGCTCTGCCGGATAAAAAATGAGACCTGCTTTGGGCAAAAGATGCCATTTCTTCATCTGCCAAATCAGCAAATACGCTCTGGTTCTTAGGATAATTTTCGATCAGGTCAAATACATGAGCAACGCTTTGATGCAAGAAATTGTCAACGTCGTCTGTGCCAAAAAGATAACTTCGTTGAGGGTCGAGAAGGTAACGTAACCCAAATGTCAATACGGCGGCATCTTCCGATGGGAATATATTAAAATCTCCCAACCGCGATGCATCGGCAAAAAGCTTTCTGTGGCGGAACGCTTTGTTCGGATTCAGGATGGCAAAAGCCGACAAAATGCCATCTTCGTCCAAATGGTCAAGAGTAACGTATTTGGTTTTCCTATAGATGAATTTTTCCCGTAGAAAAGGATTTTTCCGAAATACATTATCCAGGTAAGCCATGACTATTTCATAGGAAAGATCGCGACGAAGCCGCGGAGGCGTAGGAGATGCGGGCCAATGCGATAAAGTGATCATGCTGCGTTCTTTGGCGGCACCGTCTATCATAATGTGCGGATGGCTCGTCGCAAAAGTCGGAGGTACGATGACTAAGCCCATTATGGAAACGTTTTTGAAAAACCCATCTACTTCTCTAGGAAGTTGTGTTTAGAACTACCGGTGCGTGATCAGAAGGCGGAACAGCAACGGCGGTCCCCTTTTTCCTGGCATCACGGTCTACGTATATGCTTTCTGTCTGTCTATACAGTGCTTCCGTAGCCAGCATGAGATCTATCCGCATACCAAAATTTTTATGAAATGAACCTCCTCTATAATCCCACCAGGTAAAAGGCAGCGTTTCCTCAGACGAGATCTCTCTGGCTGTATCAACAAGCCCCCAGCCAAGAAGTTCTTTGAGGCGCATACGTTCCCTCTCTGTCACGTGCGTTTGACCTTGGAACTGGTTGATATCAAATACATCCGTGTCTGAAGGTGCGATATTAAAATCTCCGCAAACCAGGAGAGCACTTTGATTGTCGGCTTTATCGGTCAATTCCTGCTTCAAGACTTCCAGCCATAACAGCTTTGCCTCATAGTGTTCGCTTCCCACTATCCGTCCGTTCGGGACATAGACAGACCATATGTCGATACCCGAGCAAGAGGCTCGGATCAAGCGAGCTTCTTTTGTAATCTCATCCGTAGGATTGGAAAACCCATATTGGACTTTCTCCAGGCCGACTCTTGAGATGATAGCCACCCCGTTCCATTGGCCAAAACCGTAATGAGCAGATTCATAACCGAGTTCCCGAAAAAGTTCAAACGGATACACTTCATCTGAGCATTTTGTCTCTTGCAGGCATAAGACATCCGGGTTATTCTCAAGAATCCAATGTTTTACTCGCTCTGTCCTGGCACGCAGCGAATTGACATTCCAAGTAGCAAGTCGCATATGATATCCTGTCTGCTAATAGCCCTAGGTTATGCTTTACTATGTTACCTGAATTTTTTGACTTCTACATAAAAATATCGGCCTTAGCACTTCTTATATGGCTAAGAGGGGGCAAAGACAAATAACAATTCTGCTTCGCAAGCCAATTTACCTTTTACGTATGCCTTTCCCAGACCTTTCCCGGCCCTTGTGGACAGGTGAGTCATCGTTACTTCCAATTCCAAAACATCCCCAGGAATGGCCTGTTGCCTGAAGCGCGCTTTATCTATGCCGCCGAACAGAGGCAAGAGATCTTTGTATCTATCATCAGCCAGAGTTGCCACCGCTCCAAGTTGAGCCAGAGATTCAATCATCAAGACCCCCGGTAGCGTAGGACGGCCGGGGAAATGTCCTTTGAAAAAATATTCTTGACCGGTGAGATTCCAGCATCCTTTGGCGCTTTTGCCCGGGAACAATTCCGTTATTTCACTGACAAGCAGGAAAGGCTCCCTATGGGGGATGAAATCCGCTGGTCGAAGATCGGAAATGTCGCCAATTTGATCTGCCTGCGTCTCGATACCGTCTGATTGAGTCATGATAAGCTCTCCGAAAGATTTTTGAGTATCTGTCCGATAATTGTTGATATAACCTTTTACACCATCGAGGGGAAAGAAAAATCCGCTTGATTAACCTGGCTGTTTGTATCCGATGGCTCTTGCCAAAAGATCGGCTAATTCTGCGTCATGGATAGCATGCGAACCTGTGGCCGGGCTACCCGCTGGAGCCCTTGTAACGTGGGTCAATCTATAATCATCGCGTAATATTTTATGCAGCTTTTCATGCACAAAAAACCATGCACCCATATTTTCTGGCTCATCCTGCAAGAAAATTACTTCTTTTGCCGAAGGATAAGTTGATATAATCGCACCTATTTCTTCTGCCGGCCAAGGATACAACTGTTCAATTCTGACAACTGATGTCACAGTCGTATCGCTTTCTGATGCCAACAAATCGCTCCGGGCTATAGCATCGTAAGCTATTTTTCCCGTACAAAGTATGATCCTTGTTACCTTATCTTTACCGACGTTGTCGGTGAAACGGGGGTCGTCAAGGACTTCAAAAAAATGTCCGTTAAGTAAATCATCATATGCCGATCGTGACTGTTTGGCCCGCAACAACGATTTTGGCGTCATAATCACCAGTGGTTTACGAGTAGACCTCAATGCCTGAGCCCTGATCAGATGGAACATTTGAGCAGACGTGGTCGGTTGGGTAACGGTAATGTTCCCACCTGCGGCAAGAGCCAAGAAGCGCTCCAAGCGTGCTGAAGAGTGTTCCGCCCCTTGTCCCTCATAACCATGAGGCAGATAAAGTACCAGTGAAGAGGTCTGCCCCCATTTCTCCTCTGCGGCTACCATGAATTGATCGATAATGATTTGTCCACCGTTGACAAAATCACCGAATTGGCCCTCCCAGATAACCAAAGCGTTTGTATGTTCCGTTGAATAACCGTATTCAAAGCCTAAAGCTCCGTATTCAGACAATGTAGAGTCATACACCCAAAAAGAGGCACTATTTTCAGTAACCGGAGCATCCGTGTCGGACAAAGGCTTATCCAAGTTGGCAAGGGGGATAAACTCATTACCGTTGTTATAATCTACCAAGGCCGCGTGCCTGTGAGAAAATGTTCCCCTCTTGGTATCCTGTCCTGATATCCTGATATCTTTACCGGCACACAATAACGTTCCGTATGCCAGCAATTCACCGAGTGACCAGTCGATCTCACCTTGACCGTAGAGGGCTTGTCTCGTTCCGAGTTGGCGCGCTAACTTTGGATGCAGGGTAAATTCATTCGGGACCGTATGCAAGCGACGTGCTATTTTATCAAGTACCTCTTTATCGGAGTCAATTTTATTTGACAATTTTTCAGGTATCACATGCCTTCGCTCCGGCAGACGATCAAGTACCGGGGCAGCTACAGATCTTGTCTCGTTCAAGGCAGTTTGCAGAAGCGCCAGATAGTCTGAGAGAGCTGTCTCAGCCTCCTCCAGCGTAATATCACCTCTCTTGATAAGAGTTTCCGTATAGATTTTCCTAACCGACCTGTGATTCTCGATTTTCTTATACATAATGGGTTGCGTGTAACTTGGATCATCGCCTTCATTATGCCCGTGGCGTCTGTAACACACCATATCGATCACAACATCTTTATGGAAACGCTCGCGGTACTCAGCGGCAAAATTGGCCGCTCTACAACAGGCTTCTGGATCATCTCCGTTGACATGGATCACAAGGGCTGATATCGCTTTGGCTATATCGGTGGCATACCTGGATGATCGCGCCGATTCCGGTGGGGTGGTAAAACCTATTTGGTTATTGATAACGAGGTGGATGGTACCGCCGACACTGTAGCCGTCCACTTGTGACAAATTCATGGTTTCCGCTACTACACCTTGGCCCATAAATGCGGCATCTCCGTGGATCAAGACAGGAAGTATGGGAAACTCGCGGCTATGGTCTCCCGTGTCCAATTTAGCTTTTACAATCCCTTCCACCACCGGATCCACGGCTTCCAGATGGGAGGGGTTGGAACATATGGTAACCGGCAGAGGGACGCCGTCCCTGTTCAAAAATTTTCCGGAAACCCCTTTGTGATATTTGACGTCTCCCGATCCTTGTACCGTTTCCGGATCCAAATTCCCTTCAAACTCGGCGAACATTTCTTGATAAGATTTTTGCGCTATGTTCACCAAAACGTTCAGACGTCCGCGATGTGCCATTCCTATAACCGCTTGATTGCAGCTAAAGGCCATGGACCGATTCAATAGAGTGTCCAAAATCACTATGGCCGACTCCGCACCTTCCAAACCGAAACGACGCTGTCCGACATAGCGCGTGTGGAGAAAACCTTCAAAGGCTTCGGCTGCATTCAATTTAGACAGGATATGCCTTTGTAATGCCGGCTCTATCACCCATTGTGCGCCTTCAACCAAGTTTTGGATAAAAAGTCTTTCCTCCAAGGAGTCGAGTTGCATATATTCAATCCCGATATCCCTGCAATAGGCACTGGTGAGCGTCTCCAAAATATCTTGCAGACTCATATTGTCCTGCCCGGCAAGACCAAAGGCGAGGAAACGCCGTTCCAGGTCCCAGATACTCAAACCATAGGTGGACAAATCAAGTTCTTTGACCATGGACGGAGCCTTATCCGAAAGGGGATCCAAATTGGCCAGCTTATGGCCGTATGAACGATAGGCGTTGATTAAAGCTTGTACGCTCACCTGCTTTTCGATGAAGCTGCGTTCCCCGAAAAGCGCTGTCCTTGAGTTTCTGTCTAAATCAAATAATGCGGGCTGTCTCTGAACTTGCAGGGACTCAAATATCTCTTCGTAGAACTTTTCCTTGCCAACTACAAGTTCATGAATTTTCTGTAGAAACATTCCGGACTCGGCGCCTTGAATAATTCTATGGTCGTAGGTGGAAGTCAAAGTAACAACTTTTCCTATCCCAAGCTCTGCCAACTGTACGGGATCTGAACCTTGAAAATCGGCTGGATATGATATCGCTCCGACGCCGACTATGACTCCTGTCCCGGGCATCAGACGCGGTACGGATTGGGTGGTCCCCAAAGTACCGGGATTGGTCAGGGTAATACTTGCCCCCTGCAGATCATCGGCAGTCAATTTTTGCTGCCGCGCACGCCTGACCAGATCTTCATATGCGTGTATAAATTCCCGGAAGTTCAATGTGTCGGCGGCTCTGATAACCGGAACGACGAGATTGCGTTTCCCGTCGGGCTTCTCCAAGTCTATGGCTATTCCCAAGCCTATGTGCTCATGGTGGAATTTCCCCGGATTACCTTTGCCGTCTGCATTTTCTACAAAATGAGCGTTTAGAGAAGGTACTGCTTTTATTGCTTTCACTATGGCCCACCCTATTAAATGGGTGAAGCTTACCTTGCCTCCGGACATTCTGCTCAAATGCGAATTGATGATCTGCCTGTTGACCTCCAACAACTTGGCCGGCGCCGGGTGCACACTCGTGGCAGTCGGTATCTCAAGGCTGGCCACCATGTTGTCCACGAGTCTTTTGCTGCCCCCTCTGATGATCTCAACAGATGGGTCAAGGACAACGGCTTTTGCTCCGGGATCTGGCTGTCCCTTTCTCTCGCCGGTGAAGGGCTCACCCTCTGGGTGACCACCAGGTATCGCGGCTTGACCGGGGACACCGGGGGTTTGCTCACGATCCGTTGGGACGTGACTTTGATAGTCTTGAAAGAACTCACGCCAGCTTTCGCTTACAGTATTGGGATCTTTTTTATAAGATTGATACATCTCTTCGACGAGCCAAGCATTCAAGCCCAAAGCTCCGTCGCTGGACTTAGGTGTTTCAGATATTGCTAATTGTTCAGGATCACTCACATATATGAGCCTATCGCTATTAAAGTTACGTTATGATACGCAATCGAAAGGATTCTTAAAAAATATTTATCTAAGGAGTTGGCATGCGTATTTTAATAAGCGGTTCACATGGGTTTATAGGCAATGCCTTGTGTGAAAAACTTTCAAAAGCCGGACACGAGATTATAAGAGTCGTACATCGAAACCCTGTCGCCGGAGAAATTCTCATAGACTACAAAAACTCAGTCCTACGTCGAACGAGCGATACCGATCAGGGTCTCCGTGAAGACGAAGGCCTCCTGCCGGAAAGCGTATTTGACGTCGTTATCAACTTGGCCGGGGAGCCGATAACGGCATCCAGATGGGACAGCGCTCAACGGGCTAAACTCTACGATTCGCGTATAGCTACCACAAAAATTTTAGGCGACGCTCTGGCAGAATTGGACCAAAAACCTAAAGTCTTCATATCCGGCTCGGCCGTTGGCTATTACGGTTCCAGGAAAGATGAAATACTGACGGAAACTTCAAAAAAAGGTACAGGATTTTTGTCTGACCTCTGTGAGAAGTGGGAAGAGACGGCTTTGTCGTTTCAAACTCCGGAAACCAGGGTGGCTCTGCTCAGAACGGGTATTGTCCTCAAGAAAGAAGGAGGCCTCTTGAAAAGCGTGTTGCCTATGTTCAAAAACGGAGTCGCCGGAAAACTCGGAAGCGGCCAGCAGTGGATGAGCTGGATATCGATGGCGGACATGCTGGAGGCGGTTGAATTTATCATGAGCAATGACGCCATCATCGGTCCTGTCAACATTACTGCCCCCGAACCGGTACAAAATGTGGATATGACACATATCCTGGCTGGTCTTTGCAAAAAACCGGCGCATCTCAATATGCCCCAGCTGGCTTTGGAACTTGCTTTCGGAAAAGTCACCACTGCCGAATTCGTTTTGGCCAGCCAGCGGACTCTCCCGAACGTTTTGACAGAAGCGGGATTTGATTTTACATATCCGAATATAGAAGACGCATTGCAATATGCTCTCGGGTAACCGCTACTGAATTGTCGGTCATCAGCCGAACTCTGGCCCCTTCGAACCCATATAACCGGTTTTCGCCGAAGATTCTCGTTACCAAGGCGGTGATTTGCTGATCGATAGTCTTGACTGATGAGGAAAATACGATGATTTCATCTGCAAAGGTCGTCCGCCCTTTGGCTGACTTTTGCCGCAGAGGATTTTTTGGAAAAAGCTTCTTTTTAGACGGAAAGTAGTTGATATTTTTACTCTTGCTTTTCCCCGTAAAACATCTAGTCCATAGCGATATAGCTGCAATGGATCTACCCGGCTTGATAGTACCTCTTTAAGCCAATCAATACCGTTAACTTAGGGACCAGCTCCTATGACATAGATAAGATTTTCAGCAGATCTCGAGGGTTGAGGCCAGTTGCGGTGATTTAGATATTTGCTTGGATAAGGGCTCATACGCTTTCTGATCACACGAGGGTTGGAGCGCAATCTTCGTTTTGGAAGCACTTGGTCAAGTATTTGATGACATGCATGCCTGAATGCTTCAGCCAGGCTTTGAGGGGGAAAAACCCGGACTGGTCATAGCACTGGTACGCACAGTCCGGTAAGAACCAATAAATGAGAGCGATATAGGGTCTCCTAGCGAGGATGCTGCTCTTCATACATGAGCTTTCTGATACCAAAATAAAGAGCTAACATTGTCCAGATCTCCTGATAGATGAGTTCTGGCGATTGGGACCTCAATACTTTTCGTGCTTCCTCTGATGGGTCTTTAGCTTATCAAAAGCCGATTCAATTTCCCAACACTTAGAATAAAGTGCCGCCAGTTCATGAGCAGGTGCTATCTTGGGATCGGTGATGCTGCAAAATAGACGATAAAAGAAATCTTGGTCTTCTCCTTCTGTGATCTCGTACTCGATTACCCTTGAGTAAAAGCGGATTTTTTCTTGCTCTGTCCTTATGGTGATAGACGTTACCAAGATAAGAACCATCATCTGAGTTCATTAACGTTCTCAATTCTATAGTTGGTCTTTTCCCTCCAGATAAGCTCTGCACCTCTACTTACCGCTTCTTGTCAGAGATCATAACCGAAGAACCCACGATCAAAAAGACAAAGCATTCCTTCTGCGAGCTTATCAACAACACCTTTTATAAGAATCTGTTCGGCAACACTATAGGGACCAACATCGGCGGCAAAGATAGCGTGAGTGCCACACTCTAGAAGACCAACGATTCTTGCTTTTACATAGGCTGTTTCTCCAAGAAAAGTAGTTGGTTTTTAAAAAATGAGTAAGGTTCACAAGTTGCTCAGCTACTCTAGCACTCGTTTCGTCAATTGCAACAAGGCGTAATCCATGAATAAAAAGCACCTACATCTCCCAGGATTTGCAACTGCTTCATAGAGCTTTTTCACAGGTTCTAAACCTAAACGCAGGCGAGCT
>Ga0207433_10000457_pt1 | contig 94573 bp, 93 predicted proteins | sample YelNatPaOPGAMG01_FD_187559 | JGI IMG/M metagenome (GOLD analysis project Ga0207433, IMG submission 187559) | Hot spring thermophilic microbial communities from Obsidian Pool, Yellowstone National Park, USA - OP-RAMG-01 (SPAdes) (version 3) | ecosystem: Environmental > Aquatic > Thermal springs...
GGTTTTGCTTTTAAAAAAAGATATTCTTCTTTTTCTTTAATCTTTTCTAAATCTTCCATCGCCAACCACTGAAAAGGAGTATGAGGCTTGGGAACAAAAGGATTGATACTTAAATTAATGCGCAAAGTCCTTTTATATTTTTTCTTTATAAAATCATATAAGCGATAAGCCATCTCGATGATCCCATCTAAATCCTGGTTTTTTTCTGAAGGCAGGCCCATCATAAAATAAAGTTTTATATGGTTAAAGCCTTTCTGATATGCTTTATCTACTACCGAAAAAAATTCCTCTATATCGAATTCCTTATTGATAATTTTACGCAACCTTTCACTAGATGTCTCGGGAGCAAAGGTAAGGCCTCCTTTTTTTAAAATCTCAAAATTAGAGATAAGTTCACCAATAAGTTTCTTATGCCTTAAAGAAGAAAGTGATACCAATAATTTTTTTTCTTTAAATTCATTATTTAAAGCCTCTAAAAGTTCTTTAATATAAGGATAATCACAAACAGAAAGTCCGCCTAAAGAAAGCTCTTCATAGCCGGTGGAAATAAACAACTCCTTTGCCAATGCTAACAATTTATCTACACTTCTAATTCGATAAGGATAATAAAATGACCTTACCTGACAAAATCGACAACTATTAGGACAGCCTCGCATAATCTCTAAGATCAGACGGTCATGGACGATCTCAATATAAGGAAGAAGCCATCTTTTCGGATAAAAACTATTTTCTATATTTTTTAAAAATTGTTTTTTAATGGGTAAGGGTGCATCTTTTACATTGGAAGAAAAACTTTTTATCGTTCCATCATTATGATAGGAAACATCATAAAAAGAAGGGATATAGACACCTTCAAGATATTTAAAATTATGTAAGCATTCTTCTTTGGAAGGTTTTTTATCCGAATTTTTCTTTTTTAATCGGCGGTAAATATCAATGATTTCTAAAATTACTTCTTCTGCCTCACCAATTATAAAAAGGTCAAAGAAATCTGCTAAGGGCTCAGGGTTAATACTACAGGGTCCGCCTCCGATAATCAAAGGATAATTTTTTCTTTGGGAAGAATATAAGGGTATATCTGCTAAATCCAGTATCTTTAAGATATTTGTATAGGTAAGTTCGTAACTTAAAGAAAAACCAACCATATCAAAATCTTTTAAATTTCTTTTTGACTCCCAAGAAAATATCCCTATCCTTTCTTTTTCTAAAAAATCTATCAAATCTTCCTCAGGTAGAAATACTCTTTCGCAGGTTACATCTTCAATACTATTTAGAAGCCCGTAGATAATTCTAAAACCTAAATTACTCATCCCTACTGTATATAGGTCAGGAAAACATAAAGCAAAGCGGATATATGAATTATCAAAATCTTTCTTTGCTACATTTATTTCATTACCTAAATACTGGCTAGGCTTATTTACTTTAAGTAAAATCTCTTCAGGGATCATCTTTTTTTATGGATATTCATCAAAATCCCTACTGATAAAAAAGAAACTAAAATTGATGAGCCACCGTAACTAAAAAAGATAAGCGGAAGCCCCACCACCGGTGCCATCCCCAAGGTCATAGAAATATTTATAAAAATCTGGATAAAAAATAAAGCAACGATTCCTAAGCCAAGTAGTCTTACAAATTGTTCATCTGCTGAAAGGGAAATCTTAATCCCATAATAGATTAAAAAATAATAAAGCCAAAGAAGAACTAAACTTCCCAAAAAGCCCCATTCTTCAGAAAAACTGGAAAATATAAAATCGGTATGCGCCTCAGGTAAGAATCTTAACTGCCCCTGAGTTCCTCCTAACCAACCTTTTCCGAATAGCCTGCCTGAACCAATAGCAATCTTTGACTGAAGCATAGTGTAACCTGCTCCTAAAGGGTCTTTATCCGGATTTACAAAAACCAAAAGTCTTTCTTTCTGATAATCCTTTAAAAAATGCCATAGTAATGGAGAAATAAAAATAAGGATTAAGATAAATATAAAGATATGCCTTCTTTTTACACCGGAAAAATAAACTAAACTTAAATAGATAAAGAAAAGCATAAGCGTAGTTCCCAAATCCGGCTGTTGTAATATTAAAAACATAAAGGGTAAAATTATTAAAAGGGGAATAATTATTCCTCTGATGAATCCTAAATCCTTTCTTCCTATCTGTCTAAATGGATACTGACTAAAATACCTTGCCAGAACAATAATACTGGATAACTTTGCCAACTCCGAGGGCTGAAAATTAAACCAGAGTATCTTTAACCAGCGCTGGGCACCTAAACGGATATGTCCCAGAATATCTACCATTATGAGAAGGATTAATGTAATTGCATATATAATATAAGCGATATCCCAAAGTTTGCGCACATCCCATCTGTAAATAAGTAAAAGAGAAATTAATCCCAAAATTACCCAGATAATCTGGCGGATGTAAAGGGGTAGAGGAATCAATGCGCTGTAAGGATACCGCACGCTATAGATAGTAAGGATTCCTAATCCACTGATTAAAATTGAAATCAAAAGGATTCTAAAACGATAATCTCTCATAAAAGTGATTCTTCTTTTATCCTTTCAATTATCTTTTTTGCCACCAAACAGGCATTGGCACTTGAACCGCCATGTTCTAAAAGCACACAGATACTATACCGTGGATTATCTTTTGGAAAAAAACCTGCAAACCAAGCGTGGGGTTGAGCTTTAGCGACCTGAGCGGTTCCAGTTTTGCCAGCAATAGATAAACCAGAAATATTAAGAATGTGAGCGGTACCTTCAGGATTACTTACCACTGCTTCCATCGCCTGATTAATAGTATTTAAAATACTTTCTTCTATCGGCAAGGAAATAATTCTTCTCTGTCTAAGTGATATATCTTTATTATCAATTGATTTTACTACATAAGGTCTTACCAATTTTCCCTTATTGGCAAATACAGAAATCATCCGTACTATCTGTAAGGGTGTAGTGAGTAATTCTCCTTGCCCTATAGAAAAATTGGCAGTATCTCCCTCAAACCAGTTTTGTCTTTTTTCTTTTTTTCTTAATAGAGGGTGAGGAACAAAACCTGTTTTTTCTTCTGGAAGGTCAACATATGTGGCTTTTCCTAAACCAAATTTTAAAGCGTATTCACTAATTTTATCCACACCCAAAGATAACCCTACTTTATAAAAAAAGACATCACAAGAATGGACAATTGCCCAAAATAAATTTTGCGCACCGTGTTTATCCCAGCAACCGAATTGACGATTACCTATCTTTAAAGAACCTTCGCAAAAAAAGGTAGTTTTTTTATCTATTCGTTTATTTTCCAAACCTGCCACTGCCACCACTGGTTTAAAAATAGAACCCGGAGGATAAAGTCCACTGATTGCGCGATTAACCAAAGGCGCTTGCTTCTGAGAAATTATCTTTTTTAAAATAGATTGATTATAAGAACAATCGTAAGGAGAAAAATCCGGAGAACTTGCCATAGCAATTATCTCTCCTGAAAAAGGCTCCATTATTACTACCGCACCTGCATATTCACTTAAAGCCTCTTCTACGATCTTTTGAATTCTTAAATCGATAGTTAAATAAATATCCTTACCACTACGGCTGGGTTTAAAACCTAAAATCCGGATGATTCTGCCACGGTTATCCACCTCTAACTGTATTCCTCCATCCTCTGGTTTTAGGTAATAATCGTAACGCTCCTCCACTCCACCGAAACCTACAATATCCTGAAAAGAATACCCGTAATCCTGCCAAATATTTAAGCGCCAGTAATCGATAGAGGCAAGATAACCTAAAATATGGCTGGCTAATCTACCATAGGGATAAAACCTTTTAGGAACAGTTTGGATAGCAATCGCAGGGAATTTCATCTTTAACTCCTCTAAAATAATTGCCCTCTGTTTATCTAAATCCTTCACTAAAGTTATAGGTAAAGATGAACCTCCGGTTTGGCTATAGAAACGCGATTTTAATTCTGTAAGGGGGATTTCCAAAATAGAAGAGATTGTCTTTAAAAAACTCTCAGGATTTTCTATTGCCTGCGGATATACCAACAAATCATAGGAAAAGGTATTATCTACCAGGATATTACCATAGCGGTCAAGGATTTTTCCCCGACTGCCCTGAATTCTCTGAATCCGTATAGAATTTGCCTGGCTGAGTTGAAAAAACTTTTTACCCTGGATAATCTGGAGCTGAAATAACCTTAAAGCCAAAACAAAAAATGCCAGCCCAATAAGAAAAGAAAACCTTTTTACCGACATAACGGATCCATAGTTTTAAAAATAGGTATGGATAAAATAGCGGTATAAAATGTAAAGAGGAAAGTCGTTTTTATAAATATTCCCGGGGAAGGTAAAATTCCGTAAAACCAGAGAAAGACCGCCTCAAAGATATTTATTAAAATACAAAATAAAACAACCACTAGAACCTTAAAATGAGTAGATTCTATAACCAAGGTATGGGAGAGTTTATAGATTAAGTAGGTGGATAAAAAAAATATCAGAGAATTTATCCCCCAAGGATAAATCTCTAATAAATCCTTTAAGAATCCCCAGAAAAATCCGAAACCCAAAACATAACCGAGATTATAACTCAGTCCTAAATTTACCAAAAATGGGATAAAAAGGTCTGCCTTTATAGAGATTATTCTAAAGAGGTCTAAAAAGTAAATCTGGATTATAAAAAGGACAAAGGAATAAATCAGAAGTTTTATTTTTTTATTCATTTTAAGATTACCATTACCTCTTCTAATTTATTAAAATCTACTGCGGGTTTTATCTTCCCATAGGGACGGTTATCTAAAGGGTCCTTTTTAACTTCTATGATCTCTCCAATTAATATCCCTTTAGGAAAAAGTTCGGTAAGACCTGCGGTAATCACTTTATCTTTAATTCTTATATCTCTCTCATCATCCAGATAACGCATCACTAAATAATCCTCTAAAGTACCGCAGACCAATCCCTGCTGGCGACTATTTTGGATGATTGCTGAAACGCAGAATGCGGGATCAGTCAAAAGTGTTACCTTAGCGGTAGATAAACCCAACTCGGAAATCCTTCCTACCAAACCTGCAGGAGAGATTACCGGTAAATTCTCTTTAAGCCCATCTCTTTTACCGCGATCGATTACGATTATAGAAAACCAACTCTCTACCGGACGCAGAATAACCTTTGCGGAAACTAAGTTAAATGAGGTATTCTCTTTAAAGGAAAGGATGGCTTTAAGCCTTTTGTTCTCCTGTAATAACTCCTGATAATCTAAGAGCTGTTTTTTTAATAAGTTGATCTCTTCGGTTAATTTTATATTCTCTAAAAAATTATAGTGGAAAAAAATTAAAGCTTTAGAGAAATTAAAGAAAAAATGGGTTAACTTTAAAGGATACTCTAATAGATCAATTAGGTATCTTCTAAAAAAAGAATTAAAAATGAAAAATAAAAGAAGGATTATTAAAAGGAGGGTAATTAATCTTTTCTCTTTAGGTCGCCACACTTCGGAGCATATAAACAGAATTAACGAATAGTTACTCTCTTTAAATATTTTATTTCGTTTAAAATCTTACCTGTGCCTTCAGCTACCGCGGTTAAGGGGTTCTCGGCAATATGTACAGGAAGGCCGGTCTCTTCGGAGATGACCTTATCTAAACCTTTTAAAAGCGAACCTCCTCCTGCCATCACTATCCCATGTTCGATAATATCAGAGGCGAGTTCCGGCGGAGTCCTCTCTAAAGAGATCTTAGTCACCTCCAAAATTGCTTTCAGTGGTTCAGAAAGTGCTTCCCTTACCTCTTCTGAACTAATAGTTACTGATTTGGGAAGACCGGAGACCAAATCCCTCCCTTTTATCTCCATAGTCTTTTCTTCTTCCAAGGGATAAGCAGAACCAATTTTTATCTTTATTTCTTCTGCGGTACGCTCACCGATTAAAAGATTGTAAGTTTTCTTAAGATACTCAATAATTGCCTCATCCATCTCATCCCCACCGATGCGGATAGATTTAGAAAAGACAATTCCCGCTAAAGAAATCACCGCAATCTCAGTGGTTCCTCCTCCTATATCAATAATCATATTTCCAATCGGCTCCTCGATAGGTAAACCCACACCAATAGCAGCAGCGATGGGTTCTTCTACTAAATATACCTCCCGCGCCCCTGCCCTTTCTGCCGAATCTTTAACCGCGCGCTTTTCTACTTCAGTGATACCAGAAGGTATAGCGATGATGATGCGTGGTCTTACCAATACCCGGCGATGATGGACCTTTTTTATAAAATATCTCAGCATCGCCTCAGTAGTATCAAAATCAGCAATCACTCCGTCCTTCATCGGTCGGATAGCCACAATATTGCCCGGAGTGCGACCAAGCATCCGTTTTGCCTCCTCTCCCACTGCCAGCACCTGTTCCGTTAGTTTATCTATCGCCACCACCGAAGGCTCACAGAGAACCACCCCTTCACCTTTCACATAAACCAGGGTAGTAGCGGTACCTAAATCTATACCCATATCATTAGAAAATAGACTTGCTAAATAATCTATTGACTTTTTAATGCGTATTTTCCAGTCCACCATCTCTATTCTCCTTGTTTTTTTAAATCTTAACAGAGATTAAACCTTATGTCAAACAAAAATTTACTAAAATTTTAATGTAAAACCTCTTTAAGAATTTCTAAAAAATTAGGAAATGACTTATTTACACAGCTGATATCATCAAGTAAACTTTTCCCTTCTGCCAAAAGTCCTGCAATTACCAAAGCCATAGCAGTGCGATGGTCTCCAAATGTTTTTAATTTTGCTCCTTTTAAGGGAGTTTTTCCTTCAATAATGATATTCTCAACTTGATTTTTCCTCTCCACATATATCCTTGCTCCCATCCGCGAAAGCCCCTCTACCATAGAATTTATCCGGTCGGTCTCTTTCACCCTCAACTCCTGGACAGATTCGATAATACTTCTTCCTTTCGCAAAACAACAAGCCACCATCAATATAGGTAACTCATCGATCAGAGAAGGGATCTCCTCTTTTTTTACCTGAACTGCTTTTAAGGAAGAACTACTTACCGAGATATCTCCTGATGGTTCTTGGAAATCTTTATCAGGAATTTTATACTTTAATTCCAGCTCAGCACCCATCCGTTTTAAAACCCTTATTAAACCCATCCTGGTAGGATTAAGTCCTATATCCTTTATCTTAAGATAAGAGCCTTTTATAAGGGTGGCGGCTACTAAAAAGAAGCTGGCGGAAGATAAATCTCCGGGAATTAAAATTTCTCCGGGAGAGCTTAATCTCTCTGGAGGTTTTAAAAATATCTTTTGTTTATCCCTTTTTATATCCACCCCAAATTGATAAAGAATTCTTTCAGTATGATCGCGGGTCTTTATAGGTTCTTTTACCGAAGTTATCCCTTCCGCTAACAGACCCGCCAAAAGGATACTCGATTTTACCTGTGCAGAGGCAACCGGTAAGGTATAATCTATCCCTGAAAGTTTTGCACCTTTTATTATGAGTGGCGGATACTCCTCATCGTTTTTTTTATTAAGTGATTCTATACATGCACCCATTAATCTCAAAGGAAAAATTACCCTCTTCATCGGTCTACGGGAAAGAGATAAACCTGCTTTTAAGGTGGTATTAAAATTCTGCCCTGCTAAAACCCCACATAAAAGGCGTATAGTTGTTCCGGAATCTCCTACAAATATAGGACCGTCTGCTGGCTTTAAACCTCTAAGTCCTCTTCCCTCAACGAGCAAAGTTTTACCTTCTTTGGTTATCTTGACTTTTAATTCTTTAAATGCTTTAAGACTATAAAGACAATCCTTACTTAAAGAGAAATTCCTAATTTTTGTTTTGCCTATAGCAATACTACTTATAAATATCGCCCGATGACTGATGGATTTATCAGGAGGTAAAACGAGCTCTCCTTTTAGGCAATGGACAGGATTAATCCTTAAAGGTCTCATTTAGTTTTAAGAACCACTTTATCCCCTTCAGCGATCTTATCTTTTATCTGAGTGGAGACAAAGCCCGCAGCGGACATCGAATCGTGGAGTTTTTCTACTTTAATATCACCGATATATTTCTCTTTATGGTATACTGCAAATTCGTCATCGAGTTTTATCCCTTGTTGACTACCCAAATTTATCACCACAAAGTTATAATCTCTATTTACCACTAAAACTTTACCTTCCAAAGGGGTCTCTTTTACTAAAGTAGTTGCGGGAACAGTTTCTTTTTGTTTTTCCTTTTTAGTAGTTACTTTTACTTCGGTAGGTAAAGATACGGGTTGCTTTTCCACTACGATCTCTCCCAATTCTACGCTTTTCTTCTGTACCAGCTCCATATCTTTGATTCTCTTTTCCAAATCATCCCTCTCCTGTTCCACACTTTTTAATTTCGCCCTCAATCTATTTGTCTCTTTCTGGATACGGTTTAGCTCCTCCTCCAAACTCTTTTCTTTTGTTTCCTTTTCCTGAATAAGCCCTTTAAGTTCATCAATTTTACTTAAAGCCTCCTCTTTAGCTTTCTTCTCCTTGTTTAATTCGTTGGTGATTCTCTCAAGCTCATTCTTCGTCTCCTCCAGTTTTGTCTCCGTAAGCGCAAGTTGTTTTTTTGTCTCTTCAAGTTTAGTCTCTGCAAGTTTAAATCGGGTACGCACATCATCTAAAGTTTCCTGTAAAGCAGTAGATTTTTCTTTTTCTTTCTGATAAAAATAAAAAGAACTTCCTGCCAGAAAAAGTCCTATAATTACCAGAATAATCAATATGACGGTAAAAACTCTACCTTTATTTTTCATTTAACACCCCCCTTTTAATATATTTATTATATCACCGGTTAGATTAAAATCAATTCTATGTTTTTAATTCCTTTAAACCAAAATAATTTAGAAATTCACGGGGAATCTCGGAAACAAACTCTACAAATTTATTTTCTTTAGGATGGATAAAACCTAATTTATAGGCATGCAAAGCCAATCGAGCGAAAGATTTATCTCTGCCGTATTTTGTATCTCCGAGTATAGGATGTCCGATAAAGGCAAGGTGTACCCTCAACTGATGGGTTCTACCCGTAAAAGGGATGAGTTTTACCAGAGAAGCATCCGCTCGGCGAATGAGGGTTTTATATTCGGTTTTAGCATAACGGCTGGTTTTATTAAAATCCACTTTTAATTTTTTTCTATCATGGCTGTTCCTACCAATGGGTAGCTCTAACACATCCTGATCAAATTCTATACAACCCTTTATTATCGCTAAATACTCTTTTTTTACCAAATGGCGAGCAAACTGTTGGATTAAATTTCGGTGAGTGGCATCATCCTTGGCAATTACCATTACTCCGGAAGTCTCCTTATCCAATCGATGGACAATCCCTGGACGTTGGGGGTCGATCTGGGACAACTGTTTAAAATGATAGAGGAGTGCATTTACTAAGGTATGCTGGGGGTTTCCTGCTCCTGGATGAACCACTAATCCTTGAGGTTTATCAATAATAGCGAATGCTTCATCCTCATAGATAATTTTAAGGGGGATATTCTCTGGCAAAACCTTATGGAGATTATTTTCTTTTTTTAATATCAGTTTAAATGTATCGTTTTCTTTTATCTTATAATGGGGTTTAAATAAAGTAGAACCTTTGGCAATGACCTTACCTTCTTTAATCCATCTTTGGATACTGCTTCGCGAAGTAGAAATATTCTGCTCAGAAAGTTTTTTAAGTAAAAAAATATCCAGGCGCATCCCCTTTTCTTCCGGACCTACTTTTAAGGTTATCTCCGTATTCATTTTTTGATAAATAAACTGTGAAGGATCAAAATTATTCCCAAACTGATGCTTATATCCGCAATATTAAATACCGGCCAGATACGAAAATCTAAAAAATCCACTACATAACCCAAAGATATCCGGTCTATTAAATTACCTATCGCTCCTGAGATAATCAATGTAAGAGCAACTGCAAACTCTCTGTTAGAGGATAACTCTCTAAACTGTTTAAGGATAGAAAGGATCACTATAACCGAAAAGATTATAAAAATAAAATTATTCCCTTTAAGTATTCCGAAAGCGGTTCCCGTATTGTAAACTAAACTGATATGAAATACATCTTTTATTATAGGGATACTCTGAAAAGGTAAAATTTTATTTAAGACGTAGGATTTACTGTAGCGATCGAGCAAAAGGATAGAGATAAATAGAATCGATAAAAATAAATAAAAATTTAAGTTCTTTCTTTTGCCTGTTGGCATTTAATACAGAGGCGAGCGTAGGGAATGGCCTTTAACCTTGTTTTGGGTATAGGATTATTACACTCTTCACAGATGCCGTAAGTGCCCTCTTCCAACTTTTTTAAAGCTTCATTGAGTTCATAGATAATCTTATGTTCATTGGTAGCGATCCCCAAAGAGAATTCACGGTCATAGGTATCGGTAGCTACATCCGCCATATGAAAGGTATAACCTGAGATATCTCCCGAAGCATCCTTCTGGGATTTTCTTAAGGTATCATCGGAGATACGCTTTATCTCCTCTAAGATTTGCTCTTTTTGTTTAAGGATTAGTTTTTTAAAATATTCCTTTTCTTTCTTATTCATTTTATTTTTTGCTCTCATATCTTGCCTCCATTATCTTCTGACAACGTTCGCATAGGTCTGGATATTTCTGATTAATGCCTACGGTGATGCTATAATTCCAACAACGTTGGCACTTCTTACCATCCGCTTTTTCTACCTTTACCTCTATATCCGAAAGAGCCTCTTTCGGTTCTATCTTAACCTCAGAGACCCTAAAGATCTCCGCTAATTCCGTAATCAACCCTTCTAAATATGATAAATACAGATCTTTATTTGTCAATAAAATTATTTTTGCATCATAGGAACTACCGATTACCCCTTTAGAACGCAATTCCTCTAAAGCCTTTGTGACCGTCGGAATTAATGTTAATATGGGTTTTAATCTTTGTTCTATATCGGTCTGGGTATAAAGGGGATTTGGTTTTGGCCAATCTAAAAGATGAACACTTTTAATCTTCTCATAATCTTTAGTTTTGGGCATATTCTGCCAAACCTCTTCAGCGGTAAAAACAAGGATGGGAGCAACGATCCTTACTAAAACATTCAGTATCTCGTAAATGACTGTCTGAGCAGACCTTCTCTCTAAAGAATTATAAGGGTATACATAGAGTCTTCCTTTTATCATATCCAAGTATTGCATGGAGAGTTCCTCATTACAGAAATCGTATATCTGTTTGTAAGCCCGATAAAACTCAAAGGATTCATACGCCTGGGTGACAGACTCAAGTACCCTTTCTAAATAAAAAAGTATAAGTTTATCGATCATCCTTAAATTCTCATAATCAACTCTATCTTTATCGGGTGAAAAATCAAACAGGTTGGAGAGGATAAATCTAAAGGTATTACGGATCTTACGATACGCACCTACCAGTGCCTCCAAGATCTCTTTAGATATCCGGATATCTTCCCGGTAATCACTGGAGGCAACCCATAACCTTAATATATCCGCACCAAAATCCTTAATAATATCAAAGGGAGAAATTACATTACCCAAAGATTTAGACATCTTCATCCCTTTGCCATCCACTACAAACCCATGGGTAAGCACATTTTTAAAAGGTGGCTTCCCATCGATACAGACACTGGGGATAAGTGAAGATTGAAACCAACCCCGATGTTGGTCAGAACCTTCTAAATAAAGATCCGCAGGGAAACCTAAATCCGTTCTCTTTTTTAAAACCGCCTGATGACTTACACCTGAATCAAACCAGACATCGATGATATCTTCGCCTTTGGAGAAATTAATACCTTTACATTTGGGACAGCTTAAACCGGAAGGTAAAAAATCAGAAAGTTCTCTCTTATACCAGCAGTCACTTCCCTCCTTCTCTACAAATCTAATCAGATTATCTATTACCTCAGGGAAAAGAAACTCTTCTTTACATTGATTACAGATAAGCGAAGGTATGGGAACTCCCCAGTAGCGCTGACGTGACAGACACCAATCAGGACGTAGAGCAACCATATTATAAATCCTCTCTTTGCCCGCAGGAGGGATCCATTTCACCGCATCAGAGGCAATTAAATCCAAAAGTCTTTTTCTTAAATTCTCGTGCTCTAAATTTAAAAACCACTGTTTAGTCGCTCTGAATATCAAAGGAGATTTACAGCGCCAGCAATGTGGATAGGAATGTTGGATCTGCGAGGCAAAAAGGAGAAGACCTAAACTCTTGATCTTTTCTATGATGGGTTTATCTGCCTGATATACATTTAACCCACAGAATTCACCGCAACTGTGATCAAAATTTCCTTTATTATCCACCGGCATAATGATGGGTAATTGATATTGAAGACCACTTAAATAATCTTCGTTTCCATGACCAGGTGCTATATGAACTAGACCTGTACCTTCTTCCTTAGAGACATAATTTGCTAATATCACTTTACCTTGACGGAGAATAAAAGGATGCTGGTAAACCAACCCCTCTAATTCTTTACCGCTAAATTCCTTAATTACCTCATAGTTCTTTATCCCTATCTCTTCTATCACTTTGCTCGTTAAATCCTTAGAAAGAATAAGATTACCATTAGAAGTCCGAATATAAAGGTAGATAAATTCCGGATTAACTGCTACCGCTACATTTGCCAGGAGTGTCCAAGGAGTGGTTGTCCAGATTACCAGGTAACTAAAAGGTCCAAATTGATTATCTTCTTTTAAAGGAAATTTCACATAGACAGAAGGAGAAATTTTCTGCTCGTATTCTACTTCTGCCTCAGCCAAAGCGGTTTCGCAAACCGGACACCAGTTTACCGGTTTAAGCCCCTGGTAGATATAACCCTTCTTAACTAACTCATTAAATGCTTTAAGGATCTCCTTTTCGTATTCAGGTGCCAAAGTAAGATAAGGGTTATCCCAATCACCGAATATCCCTAACCTTTTAAACTGCTCCCTTTGAATCTGGACATACTTTAAAGCATAGGCATACGCTTTTTTTCTAAATTCAATTTGACTGATCTCGTATTTATTTATACCCAATTCCTTAAATAACTGATACTCTACAGGAAGACCGTGACAGTCCCAACCCGGCACAAAACTGGCATCTAAGCCTTGCATAGTGCGATACTTAATAATGATATCTTTCAATGATTTGTTTAAGGCATGACCGATATGGATATCTCCATTAGCATAAGGAGGCCCATCATGGAGGATATAATGCGGTTTACCTTCTGATTTCTGGCGGATGAGTTTATAGATATCTATCTGGCGCCAGAAAGCAAGAAAATCTGGTTCCCTTAAACTTAGCTTTGCCTGCATCGGGAATTCTGTCCGGGGTAAATTGAGTGTATCTTTATAATTGCTCTGTCTATTCATTAATGTACCTTCCGATAATCGGAGATAGTATCCTTCTTGTCTTTCGGGGGATAAACCTCTTAGGAGTAACGATAGCATCCTTTAAAGCATCCTTACAGGAACAGCTTCTTTCCTCTTTAATATAAGCTATTACTTCTTTGATGATGCGCTGAGCATTTTCTATATTTCTTTTTAAATTCTCCACAACCATCTGGGCGGTAACCGGTTTTTCAGGTTCATACCAGCAATCGTAATCGGTAACCGCTGCTAAGGTCACATAGCAGATCTCCGCTTCTCGAGCAAGTCTTGCTTCTGCCATATTGGTCATACCGATGATATCCATACCCCAACTGCGATATAATTCGGATTCTGCCCGTGTAGAAAAGGCAGGTCCTTCCATATTCAGGTAAGTTCCTCCGAGATGTAATCTTATATTAAGTCTCTTTATCACCTCAGCTAAAGTCTGGGCTAAATCCCTACATATAGGCTCAGCAAAACTTATGTGTGCAACTATACCGTTTTCAAAAAAAGTCATCTTGCGTGCCTGATTTGTCCGATCGACAAACTGAAAGGGGATTACGAAATCCTGTGGCTTAATTTCTTCTTTTAAACTTCCACAGGCACTTACTGAGATGATCCTCTCTACGCCCAACTTCTTTAAAGCGTAGATATTTGCCCGATAATTTATCTGTGAAGGACTTATAGAGTGAAACCTGCCGTGCCGGGGTAAAAAGGCAACCTCTTTACCCCTAAGCTCACCGATGATTATTTTATCCGAAGGTTTTCCAAAGGCTGTTCGCAAGGAGAGCTTTCTTATATTTTTTATCCCTTCAATATTATAAAGACCACTTCCCCCAATAATCGCAATCTTAGGCATATTTACCTCCTTACTTATGCGAAAGTTGTCTTGCTCTTCGGAAAGCAGAGACTATTGCCTTACGGATGATCTTATCCAGTTTATATCTTTTAAAAACTCCTAAGGCTTTCTCGGTAGTTCCCTTTTTTGAGGCAACCTGGGAAATCAACTCTTTAGTATTAAAATCGTTTTCTTGAAGAAATTTTAATGTTCCCAAAAAGGTATGATAAATTAGCTGTTTTGCTAAATCTTTATCTATCCTCAGTTCCTCCGCTACCTTTAAAATCGCTTCAATTATATACGCCACATAGGCAGGACCGCTTCCTGAAATAGCGGTTATTGCATCCATAAGTAATTCTTTTTTTATAATTAAAGTCCTACCCAACCCCGCAAAGATACTTGTGGCTATCCTTAAATCATGGTTATTCGAAAAGCGTCCCTTTTTAAAAACCATCAGCCCTTCTTTTACTTTAATGGCGATATTGGGCATCACGCGAATAACCCTTACTGCTTTCCCCAGCTTTTTCTCTAAATAACTTGTCTTTATACCAGCAGCGATAGAAATAATCAGGGGAGATTTTTTAAGTAATTCCTTCGCTTGGCGTATCTGTTCTAAAACCACCTCTATATCCTGGGGTTTTACCGCAATAATTATCACATCCGAAACCTCAACTAACTTAGAGAGACTTAAAAAATCCACCCGTTTTATCTTTGAAGCCAATAACTTTTTCACTCTCTTTATAACCGCAGGTCTCCTCTCACAAATGGAGAAAAGGAAATCCTTATTTTTTAATCCGCCAAATAGGATTGCCTCACCCATATTCCCACAGCCAATTATACCTATCTTTATTTTATTATTTTTCATCTTTTTTATTTTCCTTCAAATATCAACCTACCAATACGCAACATATTAGCCCCTTCCTGAATGGCGATCTCAAAATCATTACTCATCCCCATAGAGAGGAAATCTAATTTTAAAAGCTCTCTATCAATATTCTCCTTTAATTCTCTTAAAATTCTAAAAAATGGCCTTGTCTTTTGGGGATCGTCAAAGTAAGGGGCGATGGTCATTAAACCCCTTATCTTTAAATTATTAAAATGCAAAATCTCTCTAATAAAATCTATCACCTTATCCTGCTCTATACCGAATTTAGTAGGCTCCGGTGAGGTCTTTACCTGGATTAAAACCTCTTGGACTTTGCCTATAAGCTCTGCGCGACGATTAATCTCCTCTGCCAATCTTAAACTATCTAAAGAGTGAATCAGGTCAAATATCCTTACCGCTTCTTTGACCTTGTTTCTCTGAAGATGTCCTACCATATGCCATCTTATAAAGGAAAGGTCATTCAAAACTTTATACTTAGAAACTGCTTCCTGAAGACGATTCTCACCTATATCAACTATGCCTGCTTTTACTACCTCTCTTATCTCTTCAGGACTTCTATTTTTGCTTACCGCCACCACGGTGATACTTTCGGGTTCAATCGCTAAATCACTACAAATTTTTTTGATACGCTGTTTTACCTCTAAGATATTTCTCTCGATCATCCTTTAAATTAGCAATATTATACAATATATAAATTTGGGGTCAACTAATTCTTATAATCCTAAAGAGAAATATTAAAAATACTCCTGATATAACTGCCTAACCCAACTAATTATCCTTTTAAATATCCCTGTTGGTAAGTTAATAGGTGCGCTCTTTTCAGAAAAAAACCATTCTGTCTGGGAGATGGCATTAAGACAATTGGCATAATCTAAGAGCTGGGGGATTGAAAGATTGCTACTTAAAGAGAGGTCTTTTAAAAAAGGGAAATCAGAATAAGAAACCATTCTTACCGGAACAGTTAATTCTCCTTCCATCTTCTCTAACAGACCATCCAGAAGTGCAGTCCTACCATAGACAAATATCTTATCTATTTTTCTATTTTCTAAGTTCTTGGAAAAATAATCCCTCAGGGAAAGCAAAAAATCATTTACCTCTCTATTTAAAATCTGATTTAACCTTGATTGTTGAATACGCTTGTAATGGTTGTAATCTTTAATCATAATCTCTTTATCTTTTAAAGGGCTCTCCACAACCGTGCCATAATTCAACTTCAATTCTTCAGCCAGCTCAAATGAGAGATTAAATTCTTGAGCGATCCTCTCCGTCAATTTATCACCCCCAAAAGAAATGCATCCTATATGCATTATCCGCTTATCCTGGTAAGCTACTATATCGGTAACCTGAGCACCTATATCTAAAATGATATATAAACCCTTATTTAAATTCTCTTTCTCAAGGATATATCTTAATATACCCATACCGCTGATAAAGATATTTTTTATATCATAACCTAATTTACTGAAAATATGGGATAGGGTCTCAAAATATGCGGATTTAATAGCAATGGTAAGTAGATTTATCCCCAATTTATGTGCGTATAGCCCCACCGGATTTAGAAAACCATCCTTATCATCTACATTATAGCTTATTGGAATATCCATAATGATCTCCTCTTCCCAACTGGAAGCTAAAGCTATCGCCTGCTCTCTTATCCTCTGAATATCCGCTGAGGTAATAAGTTTATTCGACCTTTCTGCTAAAGGGATAACGGTAAAATTGTGCTTGGTGATTAAGCCATGGCAGGAGATATTTAAAATCACGCGCTGTATCTTTAAACCCGATTTTTTCTTTAATCGATTAAAGAGTTGCTCTAAGGAATTAGTTAAGAGAGGGATATCGGTAATTTTTGCTTCATTTATACACCTTACCGGGAGAGACTCGAAGAATATATCCTTTATCCGTTTTTTATCCTTAAAGTACAAGATACATCCTGCCAGCTTACTTGAACCCAAGTCCAATGCACAGATATGCTTAATGCTCATATCTCACTACGGGATCTTTAAATCTGAGGTCAATGTAGGCAATTTTATCTACTTCCGGTTTTAATTGGGAAAGAATTATCAACAAAAGATTAAGCCCTGCGTTGATTCTCTCCCCTATCTTTACCTCTATATTATCCATCAGAAAACTAAGCCCAAAACTTGTCTCGGCATTTATTTTCTTTAATCTATAATTCTTTAACTGCTGATTCTTATTAAACTCCTGGATTAGCTGAATAGCTAATTGTAATTCCTTTATCGTTTGTTTTTTGCTTGACTTTATATCTCTTATTTTATTCTCCAAACCTACGATTATTGGTAGGTCTTCTTCAAATTCTTTAGCTCTAAATAATCTACCCTCTTGGTCTAATGCAAAATCACGGTATAATCTCACATAAGCAATGGGTTTACGTTTATAGGCATTTATTAAAAGCCGATTGGGTAGCTGTACCCTCACATTGATTATACGATAATCGGGAAATTCCTCATCTAATTTATCAAAGATATTCTTTAGATTTAAACTGAAGATACTCCTGCCTTTAAGGTAATTAAGCTCCATCTCCTTATCAGGGGTAACTATCTCTTCTACACTAAAGTATTTAAGGCCAGAGATGAATCGGGATAATCTTAAGATAAGAAAAATACCTCCTAAAAATAAAAAGCATAAGATTGTTATTTTTAAATAAAAGAGTTTTCTTCTTTTTACCATTATTCTTTAGAATAAAGAGATTCTGCGCGACGATAGGCAGAATCTATTAACTTAAGACACAATTCTAAAAAACTTATACCTACTGCTTTAGCTGCCTTAGGTAATAAACTAGTTTCCGTTAAGCCAGGAATAGTATTAACCTCTAAGACATAAACTTTAGGATCCTTAAGGATCATATCTACCCGGGAAAATCCATAACAACCTAAACTGCGATGCGCATTCAGGGCAGAGGCCTGTATTTTTGAGGCGGTCTCTATATCTATCTTAGCGGGCACAACATACTCCGTTAAACCTAAAGTGTATTTTGCCTCATAATCGAAGAATCTTTTTTTGGGAATAATCTCAATCACCGGAAGCGGATTCTCCTCTAGTATCCCTACGGTCATCTCTCTCCCTTTTATATAACGTTCAATAATTATCTTATCGTCGAAACTGAAGGCCAAATCTATTGCCTCAATTAAACTTTTCTCATCCTCCGCAATGGAAAGACCGATACTGGAACCTTGACTGGAAGGCTTTACCACCAGAGGGAAAGTAAGCCCTGCGGAAAATATCGCTCCTTTATCGAATTTATCTTTCTCCATCACTATATAATCAGGAACATCCAAACCCCAGGCTACAAAACGCTGGCGGGATAATACCTTATCCAAAGCCAGTTTACTCGCCAATATCCCTGAACCTGTATAGGGAATATTCAGATCCTCCAGTATCTTCTGGATTGTGCCATCCTCACCAAAACGACCGTGCAAGGCAATGAAGGCAACATCTATGTTTGAGGACTTTATCTTTTGAATATTCTCTGGGATATCTTGACTGTTTATCTCTATGGGTAAAACCTCAAAACCTGCCTGCTTTAAACTCTGATAAACAGCCTTTCCTGATTTTAAAGAGATCTCCCTCTCCTCAGAAATACCACCCATTAACACACCGATTCTTCCCCAATGCCTATCTACCATACCTCTATCTCTAACTCTAAATCTATATTAAATTTTTTCTTTACTTTATCTTGAATATAATCTATCAATTCTAAGACATCCTTGGCAGAGGCGTGATTGCGATTGATAATGAAATTGGCATGTTTTAAGGATACCTCTGCACCACCTATAGATTTTCCTTTAAGACCACAGGCATCGATTAATTCTCCTGCAGAAAATCCTGGGGGATTTTTAAAAATACATCCCGCGCTGGGATAAAGAAGCTCTTGGGTAAGCCTACGGTATTTTTGAAAGTGCTTAATTTTATTTAGAATATCTTTTTTACTTTTCCTTTCCAATTTCAATAATGCTTCTAAAATTATAAATCTTTTAAGACTGGAATCACGATAACCAAACTTTATATCATCGCAATTCAATCTCTTTACATTTCCATTGTAATCCATAACTTTTACCTCTTTTACCCTCTCTCCTATGGAAGCCTCTTTTGTCCCCGCATTCATCGCCAGTGCTCCTCCTAAAGTACCAGGGATTCCCGCTAAAAATTCTAAACCCGATAGTCCATTTTTAATACAGAACTGTAAAATCTTACTTAAATTTAACCCGCTGGATGCCCAGATACAATCATCTAAAATTTTTATTTTTTTAAAATAATCAGAGTTAAGCCTTACCACTACTCCGTTTATCCCCTCATCGCGTACCAAAAGGTTACTACCTTGCCCCATAATAAAGACTTTTAATTTATTTTCTTTGCTTTTTTTTAATATTTTTTTTAGATCCTCCAAATCAAAAGGCTCTATCAAGAAATCCGCTTTACCGCCAATTTTAAATGTAGTATAACGAGAAAGTAAAACCTCAGTTTTTACTCTGCCTTTTAAATTGCTGAACCAATTCATCGCATACCTTATATATATCCCCTGCCCCTAAAGTAATCAATAAGTCATCCTCTCTTAAGATATCTATTATATAACTGACGATCTTATCTTTTGGTAAAAATTTAGCAAAGGGTTTCTGTTTATAAAAATTAATCCGCTCGCAGAGCAGTTGGGAATCTATCCCTTCTATAGGTTTCTCATCCGCAGGATAGATATCGGTGATTACTAAAATATCCGCCAAATCAAAACTATCCGTAAATTCCTCTAAGAGTAGTTTTGTCCGCGTATAGCGGTGCGGTTGAAATATAACAATAACTCTTTTATATCCTAAATTTGCCACTGTCTTTAAAGTAGCTTTTATCTCTGTAGGATGGTGCGCGTAATCATCTAAGAATAAAATACCATCGATACAGGCTTTTACTTCAATTCTACGCCTTGTACCTTTAAATGTGGAAATGGCTTTTTTTACAATCGAAGTATCAATCCCCAATTCTTCTGCCAAGGCGATCGCGGATAAACTATTTAAAACGTTATGCATCCCACCTAAGGGAAGAAAAAAATTTGCCAAAAATCTCCCTTTAAAGATACAATCAAAATACGAATTTAGGCCATCAAATTTTATATTTTCAGCATATATATCCGATGAGGAAGATAAACCATAAATTATCTTCCTTTTATCAACCTTATTTAGAATGGAAGAGATATTTCTATCCTCTCCGCAGGCAATCAGACAACCCTGCGGATGTGTGTTATTTACAAAATTTATGAATGTATTCAAAAGATTCTCTGTGGTCTTATAGTAATCCATATGTTCAAAATCGATATTGGTAATAATAGGATAGGTAGGTTTAAAATATAAGAAAGAACCATCCGATTCATCCGCCTCTATCACAAATAGATTATCTTTTCCGACCTGGGCAGTATTGTTTAGATTAAGCCATATCCCTCCTACCACCACATTAGGAGAAAGCCCTGCTTCCTTTAAAATATGGGCAACTAAGGCACTGGTGGTGGTCTTACCGTGAGCTCCAGAAACAGCGATTAATTTTTTATCCTGGATGATCTGGGCTAATGCTTCTGCCCTTTTTACAATTTTTATATTCTTCCTTCTGGCTTCTAATAATTCCGGATTATCCTCTCTGATCGCAGAAGAATAAACCACCAAATCCTGATCTTTTATATGAGAGGGATGATGACCGATATAAACCTGAGCACCTTTAAGCCTTAAAAGTTGTATCCTCTCTGAGTCCCGTATGTCTGAGCCGGTTACACTTATCCCCTGCTCTAAATACAACTGTGCTATCCCGCTCATCCCAATGCCACCTATGCCGATAAAATGTATCTGTTTATACATATCAATTTAAAGATAAAACAAAGTTCCACAGATTAGTGGAACTGAAGTTTTTTAATTTACTATAATTATACCGCATCTCGGTTAATCTCTGAGGATTTTTTACTAAATCCGATATAGAATCTGCTAAATACTTAAAATTCAGTTCTCCCTCTTCTATTAAAAGCGCACACCCATTATCCTTTAGAACCCGCGCATTATATAACTGGTGTCGATAAGCGTAAGGGTAAGGGATGATTATAGCAGGTAATGCAAAGAAGATCAGTTCTGAAATAGTCATCGCTCCTGCACGCGAGATTACTAAATCCGCAGCACTGAAGGCATAGTGGATAGTTTCCAAAAAGCTAAATACCACCGCTTTGATATTCATACTATTGTACTCCTTAACTAAATAATCGTAATCTACATCTCCACTGAGATGAATTACCTGAAAAGCGAATCTATCCTTAAGCAAAGAGAGACTCTTTATAAACTCCCTATTTATACGTCGGGAACCCTGACTCCCACCCATCACCAAGATAGTAAAATAATCGGACGAAAGACCAAAATAATCGCGAGCACTTTTTTTCTCTATAACTTTAAACTCCTTCCTTAAGGGATTACCGGTCAGGACCATTTTATTTTTATAAATGGGGAAAAAACTTCTGGTTTGGATAAATCCTATGCTTATATAATCTACAAAAGGAGAAAGCAGACGATTGGTCCTACCCATCAAAACATTCTCCTCATGGATAATAGTTTTTCTCCCCAGAAAGCAGGCAAAGAACACCAAAAAAAATGAGGCATATCCTCCGAATCCCACTACCAGATGGGGTTTAAATTTTAATAAAATAATTAGGCTTTTTAAAGAGGTTTTTAATATTTTATAAAAACTAATTATGAACTCTCTGCCAGAGATTAATTTTATACTGGAGGCATCTAACCTAATTATCCGAAAATCAGAAGGGATGATTTTCTTTTCTATCTGACGACCTGCTACCACCAGAAGTATATCTATCTTTTGGGAACTAGAGAATAATTCCTCCGCTAATCTTAAAGCAGGTAAGATATGCCCTCCGGTCCCTCCACAGGCAATTAAGACCTTCATATTTTAAGCGAATCGGGAAATATTTAAAATCAGGCCTATCCCCACCATATCAAAAACAAGCGAAGAACCTCCATAACTTATAAAAGGAAGGGGAAGTCCCTTAGTAGGTAAAATCCCACAGGAAACCCCCATATTTATAATTGCCTTTAAACCGATAATCAGGGTTATTCCTAAACTTAAAAATGTACCAAAAGTATCTCCGGCAAAACGTACCACTTTAAACATCTGTAGAATTAGATTTAAAAAAAGAAGACAGACACTTAATGTTCCTAATAAGCCGAGTTCTTCACCGATAATAGAAAAGATGAAATCGGTATGCGAGGCAGGTAAATAGAAGAGTTTCTGACGGGAATGTCCTAAACCCCTCCCAAATAGACCACCTGAACCTAAGGCGATATTTGACTGGATAATCTGAAAACCCGCCTTTTTGGGATCCTGCCAGGGATTTATAAAAGCCATGATACGGGCTTTTCGGTAGGGAGAGCTAGAGATTAAAATATAGAAAGCGATAAAAGAAATAATTAGGATAAATAGAAGTTCTCTGGCAGGTGCACCCGCAACAAAAAGCATAAGTATAACTACCGCTCCTAAAGCAAAAGTGGTACCTAAATCGGGTTGAAGCAGAACTAAAAAGACCATTCCTGCTAACACAAAAAGCACGGGTAAAATCCCTTTAAAGAAATCCTCCTTAATGAGTTCTCTTTTACGCGAGATAAAATCCGCTACGTATACAATTAACGCTAAATTTGCAAACTCTGAGGGTTGAAAACTTAAAAATCCGAATCTAAACCAACGCTTTGCACCTCCTGACTCTTTACCTATAAAAAGAACTAAAATCAAAAGTAAAAATGCCAACAGAAGCAATCCTTTTGCCTTATCCCTTAAGAGACGGTAATCAAAGGACATCACCAAAAACATAAGGATAATACTCAAAGCTAAAAAGATGATATGTTTTTTTAAAAAAAACATCCCATCGTTATATTTTGTCTGTGCGTATATATAGGATGAGCTATAAATCATAATTATTCCTAAAAAGACCAAAATAGAAAGATTAACTAAGATAGAAATTCTCGTTTTCCGCATAATCCTGAATTATTTTTCTTACTTCCTGTTTAAAAATATCTCCTCTTTCCTCATAATTTTTAAACATATCAAAACTGGCACACATCGGAGAAAGTAAAATTTTATCTCCCCGGTTAGCGGAAAGAAAAGCGGTTCTTACCGCTTCTTCCATAGAAGATGCTTCTTTAATATCAGTTAAACCAAAAAATTCTCTCTTCAATATATCTTTTGCCTCTCCTATAAGAACCATAAGTTTTACCTTATCTTTTATTTCATTTTTGATTTTCTCGAAACTTAAGCCCTTATTTCTGCCTCCCGCAATAAGAATTATTCTCCCTTTTATATTTCTCAATGCCCAAATTGTAGATTCTACATTAGTTGCCTTGGAATCGTTAATAAACTCTACACCCTTAAACTCTGCCACGTATTCTAAACGGTGCGCGATGCCCTTAAAATTAGAAAAGACGGATTCGATTATTTTTCTATCAATCCCCAATATCTGGGCTACCTCTTTTACCGCAGAAAAATTTTGATTCAACCTATCTTCCTCTTTAAAAAAAACTACCTTCGCTTTTATACCTTTAGCCATCTCTCTTACAAGAGGATCAGCGTAGTTTAAAACTGCAAAATCTTTTTCATCTTGGTTTATAAAGAGTCTTTTTTTAGCATAAAAATATTCCTCTATATTCTGATAGCGGTCAAGATGATCGGGAGTGAAATTAAGCATTACGGAAATAAATGGCTTAAAATCCATGATCCTTTCTAACTGGAATGAACTTACCTCTAAGGAAACATAATCATCCTCTGAGATCTCCGCTACCTTACTGGAAAAAGGAATCCCAATATTACCACAGATATGTACCCTTTTACCTGCTTCCTCCAGACACTTCCCGATTAAGCTGGTAACCGTAGTTTTACCATTCGTGCCTGATACAGCGATGATCTTTGCTGGACAGAGTCGATAAGCTAACTCTATCTCACTTATAATAGGAATACCGTTCTGTTCTGCCCAGATTACTACCGGATTGTGGTTATCTACACCGGGGCTTAAAACTATCAGGTCTTTATCTTTTAAAAAATCCTGGGTATGTCCTCCCAACTCTACCTGTGCACCTTTTGCTTTAAGTTCAAAGGCAGTTTCTTTTAACTCTTCATTTATGTTTTTTTCTGTAATAGATACCTTGGCCTTTAAATCTAACAGTAAAGAAGCGCAGGCATAACCACTGCGACCAAGACCGACGATTAAGATATCTTTCCCTTTAAAATATTCTTTATTTAACATTATCTTATCTTTAAGGTCACTACCGTCAACAAGGCCAAAAGCGCTGCTAATATCCAGAATCTCACCACTATCTTAGGCTCTGACCAACCTAAAAACTGAAAATGGTGATGCAGAGGAGCAATCTTAAATATCCTTTTCTTTGTTAATTTAAATGAACCTACCTGTAGTATCACCGAAAGCACCTCTAAAACAAATATCCCACCTACAATTATAAGTAATATTTCCTTTTTGATAAAAACCGCGACCGCTCCCAATGCACCACCCAAAGCCAAAGCACCCACATCACCCATAAATACAGAGGCAGGATAGCAGTTAAACCACAAGAAACCCAAACCTGCACCTAAAATAGAAGCACAGAATACGGTTAATTCTCCTGTACCTCTTATATAGGGGATAAAAAGATAATTACTGAATTTTATATTGCCCACTACATAACTTAAAACCGCAAAGGCAAATGCTACCATAATCACTATCCCTATCGCTAGTCCATCTAACCCATCGGTAAGATTTACTGCGTTGGAGCTGGCGGTAATTACTAAGATCACAAAAATGATATAAAACCTACCCAAATCTAACCTTAAATCTTTAAAAAAGGGAATATCCAATGTAGTTGCTTGGGGAACCTTTAAATAGAGAATAGTCCCCACAATCAAACCTAAGATTATCTGAAAGGATAATTTTACAGAAGCGGAAATCCCTTTAGGATGATACATCTTAAGTTTAAGGTAATCATCCAAAAAACCCAATCCTGCCAGCCACAGACAAACAAAGATAGCCAAATTTATATAGAGGTTGTCGAGTCTTGCCCAAAGTAAAGTAGATAAAACTACCGCAAGAATAATCATAATTCCACCCATAGTAGGGATGCCCTCTTTATGTCGATGCAATTCATAAAGTCTTTGGCTTTCTTCTTTTTTTCTGATATTAGCTCCCATCTTATATTGAATGAGTTTATTTATAATTTTTGGACCGAAGAGGAGAGTAAAGATGAAAGCGGTAAGGGTAGCCATCGCAGAGCGAAAGGTGATATATTTAAAGATATTAAAAATAAAAAATATATCCCTTAAAGGATAAAGGAAATGATAAAGCATCTTCTTATCTAAATATCTCTTCCATCCGCATAAGGCGGGAGCCTTTAACTAAAACCAGATCTTTCTTTTTGGGTTTAATTTTTTTAAAAAGTAAATCTTTTGCCTCTTTTGAGGTGGCACAGGTAAACATAACCGGCTTCTTTAGTTTATAATTCTTAAATATACGCTCAAATCTTCCAAAGAACCTACCCACGCCTACTATTATATCACATAATTTTAAAATCCGTATACCTACTCGGTAATGAAATTCATCGGATTTCTCTCCTAACTCTAACATATCTCCTAAAATAGCTATTTTTCTACCTCCCAAATCTAATCTCTTAAAAACATTCAAGGACTCATTTAGGGAAGCGGGATTGGAGTTATAAGTATCATCGATAAAGGTAGTTCCTCTTATCTTCTTTAACTCTAATCTCTGGGAAGGAAATTTAAATTTTTTAAGTCCTGAGATTAAATCCTGATAACCGAAACCGAATAATCGACAGACCGCTATCGCTGCCAGTGCATTATAGACATTAAAAAACCCTAAGGTATTTAAATAGAATTTCTTTTTATTAATTAAGAAACTTACCTTACCTCTTTTAAATTCCAAGTTCTCTGCATAAAAATCACCCTTATTTCTTATACCAAAACCGATTAAGAATTTATCTTTGATCTCTTTTAAACTCTGTTTTAAAAAAGGGTCATCACAGTTAATGATACCGATATGGGGAAAAGAGAGGTTCTTAATTAAACTTATCTTTTCTTTATATACGCCTTTTAAATTTTTAAAAAATTCTAAATGCGCAGGTCCGATATTAAGGACTATGCCGATATTAGGTAAACAGATCTTTGTAAGATACTCAATCTCACCAAAATGATTTGTTCCCAGCTCCACCACCACTACATCGTAATTCCCATTCAATCTTAATAAGGTTAAAGGAAGGCCGATCTGATTGTTCTGCGTCCCCTCATTTTTTAAAACCTTATACTTTAATCCCAGAAGATACGCTAACATCTCTTTGGTGGTGGTCTTTCCATTTGAGCCGGTGATAGCGATTAAAGGGATAGAGAATTTACTACGCTGATAACGGGCAATATCACCTAAAGCCTGCAATGTATCTTTGACTATAATTATAGGAATATTTAAAGTAAAGCTTGGCTTTTTTTCTACAATCAAAGCAGATGCGCCTTTCTTTTCTGCTTCCTTTAAAAAATCATGACCGTCAAAATTTTTTCCTTTTATTGCCAGAAATAATTCGCCTTTTTTTAGTTTGCGTGTATCGGTAGAGATATCCAAAAATTCAGAATCAGGTTTTCCCTTTAAAAGTTTGCCCTGCGTTGCCTTTATTATCTCTGATATCTTAGGCATAGATTTAACTCTTAAGGTAGTCCCTTATCAGTTGAGAATCGTCAAAAGGAATAATTTTATCTTTCATTATCTGATACCGCTCATGACCTTTACCCGCCACCAAAACCACATCACCTTTCTTCGCCTCAGAGATTGACCTTAAGATAGCCTCTCTTCTATCCGGAATAACTATGTAGTTTTTTTTCTTTACCCCTCTTAAGATATCTTCTATTATTTTTAAAGGGTCTTCACTGCGGGGATTATCAGAAGTAATAATTACAAAATCAGCTAATTCCGTAGCAATCCTTCCCATCTGAGGGCGCTTACCCCTATCGCGCTCTCCACCACAACCGAATACCAAAATTATTCTTTTTTTAAAAATCTCTCTTAGAACCGAAAGTACATTTTTTAAAGCAGAAGGGGTATGCGCATAATCTACAAATACCGAAAAATCTTTACGGTAAACCTCTTCTAACCTTCCTGAAGGAGGGAAAAATCCTGCGATTGCCCTTTTTATATCGGTGAGTTTAATATTTTCTAAAATGGCAAAACAGGAGCCTGCCAGAATATTATAAACATTATAAATACCCAAAAGATTACTTTCTATTTTTATCTTTCCCGAAGGGGTAACTAAAGTAAAACGGGTTCCTTTTATATCCAATTTTATATCTTTAGCATAAATATCCGCATTTTTATTTAAACCATAAGTAGTTATCTTTGCCTTGGTAAGTTTGATAAGTTTTTTACCGTAAGGGTCATCCCTATTGATGATCGCTTCCGCTTTTGGCGAAAGCATCTTAAAGAGTCTTGCCTTAGCATTAAAATATGCCCAGATACTGTGATGGTAATCCAGATGGTCCTGGGTAAGATTGGTAAATATTGCATAGGAAAAATTTACATCCCTTACCCTCTCTTGAGAAAGGGCATGCGAGGATACTTCCATGATGGCATAATCGAGCCCTTCTTTCTTTGCCTCTGATAATAAGGATTGAATCTGTTCACAGGAAGGGGTAGTATTATGGGAAACAAAAATCTTATCCTTATAATGGTAATTTATGGTTCCGATTAAAAGGGAATCTTTTCCTTCTGTCTTTAATATCTTTTCTAATAGGTAGGTAACGGTGGTTTTCCCATTTGTTCCCGTTACCCCTATCACCTTTAAGCTCTGAGAGGGATTTTTATAAAATTCAGCGCAGAGTTTAGAGTAAACCTGACGAATATTTTTTAATTTTATATAAGTTACCTCGGGCTTAATTTTTTCTTCAGGGATGACCTCAGTTACTATCGCTTTAGCTCCTCTATTTATTGCTTCCGGGATAAACTTAAGACCGTTCTCTTTTATACCTCTTATTGCCACAAACACAAAATTTTTTTTTATCTTACGCGAATCACAGCTTATACCCTTTACTGAAAAATCCCGCAAGTTATATAACTTATAATTTTTTAGATTCTTTATCAGTTCAGTCAGTTTCATCTTTTAAAGAGGCAAGTTTATCTAAGTCCTCTTTTAATGGCTGGGGATAAACTCCCAGATAATTCAAAACTTCTCTGGCTACTCTTTTAAAAACCGGAGCGCAAACCACTCCTCCAAAGTAATAAGGTCGGGGTTCATCCACCACTATACATATAGCGATACGGGGATGGTCTAAAGGCGCAAAACCAACGAAACTGGCTACAAAGCGATCGTGTACATAACGACCATCCGGACCTATTTTCTGAGCGGTACCGGTTTTCCCTGCTACCTTTATGCCTTCTATACGGGCAAGTTTTCCTGTTCCATTTTCTACTACTCCTGCCAGAATCTCTTTAAGGCGGAGAGCGGTTTCTTCTTTAATTACCCGCCGGATTATATAGGGAGAATTCTCTTTTATTTTTACTCCGTATTTGTCCTTTACCTCCTTTAATACAAATGGCTTCATCAGCAAACCGCCATTTGCAATTACCGAAATAGCGGAAACCAACTGTAGAGCGGTTACTCCTACCTCATGACCAATAGGAACCGCACCGATGGATGTCTTAGACCATAAAGCAGGAACTTTAATCATCCCTTTTGCTTCTCCAGGTAGGTCAATCCCCAAAGTCGAACCAAAACCAAAAGCCTTTATATAATGATAAATAACTTGCGGACCTAAAATCTGAGCAACTTTGGTAGTACCGATATTGCTGGATTGCTCAATTACCTCTCTGAAAGTCAACCATCCATGCGGTTGATGGTCATGGAGGATATGATTGGCTACCCGATAACTCCCATTTTCACAAAAGAAACGGTCATCCTCTTTAATTACACCTGTCTCTAAAGCAGCAGCAGCGGTAACAATCTTAAATGATGAGCCAGGTTCAAATATATCAGTGATGGCACGATTCTTGCGCACCCAATCAGGATATCCCCCGATATTATTTAAATCAAAAGTGGGACGATTTGCCATAGCCAAAATTTCACCGGTAAATGGGTCCATCACAATAATCGTAGCACTTTTTGCTTTAAAGACCTTAAATACTTTATCCAGTTCCCTTTCGGCAATATACTGGATTACCTCATCGATAGTCAAAACGAGGTCAAAACCATCCTGCGGTAAAACTACCTTCTCCCATAGATCCAGCAATTTACCCCGAGCATCTCTTAAGAATAAACCAAATCCAGGTCTGCCTTTAAGATAATCATTATAAATCAACTCTACCCCCTCTAAACCCACATTATCTATATCTGTAAAACCTAAGATATGACTGGCCAAATAGCGGTTAGGATAGACGCGAATGCTCTCCTTAATAAATCCTAAACCCTCTTCATTAAGATTTAAAATCTCTTCTACCTTGGAAGGTTCAATTTTTCTGGCAATCCAGATAAAGGATTTATCTCTATAAATTCTGGACTTTAAATAATCGGGATCTAAATTAAGGATCTCTGATAGTTTATTGATCAGTTCAGGTTTATTTTTTATTTGATGAGGTATCGCGTAGAGGGACTGGCGAGGTAAATTTATTACCTGGGGCCTTAAATGGCAGTCGTAGATATTGCCACGACGCGCCTCAAGTTCTATATAAACGTTATGTTGTTTTTTAGCAAGTTCTTTAAGAAAGGAAAATCTAAAAAATTGAATATAAAAGATCCTAATAATCAGAAGAAGAAAGAAAAAAAGAAAGAAAGAAAATATTAACTTTAAGCGAGAGGGGTGGTATCTTAGGTACACAACAGATATTTTATCGGTTTAAAGTATTTGCCTCTGCAGATTTGGCAAAATAGTTAAATATCTTCGAAACCAAATTAGATGTGTCTTTCCTTTTAGAAGCAGAATCCGTATTCTTTAGTGAACTTAAATTTATTATCCTTTTTTGTGATGGCATCTGAAATTCTGCATATCTTCTTAAAATCTTATCATCCAGATATACTAAAGAGGATAAAAACGAAGTATTGTACCTTAAAAGGTTATTCTCATCCACCAGTTCATCAAGGATTTTTTTCTTCTGTTCATTTTTATAGGCCAGATAGAATATGTTGCTCTCCTGATGGATATAAATTATTGCCAGAATAGTAACAGCCCAAAGAAAAAACAAAAATTTTTTTAAATCCATAATTATAACCTCTCCGCTACCCTCATCTTGGCACTGCGCGCAGAAGGGTTATTTATCACCTCTTCCTTTGAGGGACGAAGCGGTTTCTTAGTAATGAGCTTTAATTTTTGTTCTGAAACAGCGGTTTTAAACCTCTGCTTTACAATGCGGTCCTCTAAAGAATGAAAAGAGATGACGATTATGCGGGCACCGGATTTAAGTAAATCCACCGCCTTACTTATCCCTTCAGGAAGAACTTCTAACTCACGATTCACCGCAATACGTAAAGCTTGAAAGGTACGGGTAGCAGGATGTATACGTTTTGAGTAAAAGCCCACTACCTTAGCTACCAACTCTGCTAACTGCTGGGTTGTCTGAATAGGCTTTTTTTGCCTTTCCTTTACCAATACCTTAGCAATGCGGTTATGTTTCTTCTCCTGGCCAAATGTCCATAAGAGATTGGATATCTCATCCGCATTAAGATTATTAACCAGATCATAAGCACTGATAAAACTCTGACGGTCTAAGCGCATATCCAGTGGTCCATCCTGTTGAAAGCTAAAACCCCTTTCGGGATTGCTGAGTTGATGCAGTGATAATCCTAAATCAAAGAGAATACCATCCACTTTATGAATATTTAAATTTGCTAATAATAAATCTATCTCTCTAAAATCTCCGTGGAGAAGTAAAAACGAATCTTTAAAGTCTCTCAATCTTTCTCTTGCTATCTCTAAAGATTCCGCATCCTTATCAATACCGATGAGTAAACCTCCGGGGGTTATCCTTTTTACAATCTCCAAGCTATGGCCTGCGGTGCCGATGGTTGCGTCTACCACGGTCATCCCCGGTCTTAAATTAAGATAATCGATAACCTCATTAAGCATCACTGGAATATGATATTTAATCTCTGCCACCTGGATAATGATTTATACCTCCATGATTTTTTCAGAAATCTCTTCAAACGCGCTACGACTCTGATTATAAAACTCAAACCATTTATCCTTTGCCCAGATCTCTATACGATTAGCCACACCTACAAAAACTACCTCTTTTTTTATCTGGGCAAACTCTTTAAGGTATGCGGGTAAAAGAATCCTTCCCTGTTTGTCCGGTATGATTTCTTGAGCTCCGGAAAAATAGAGCCTGCTAAAGATCCGGGCTTGTTGTTTCGTAAAGGATAAAGATTTAAACTTCTGCTCCTGCAATTTCCATTCCTCTTCTGAAAACATAAAGAGACATTGATCTAGACCGCGAGTAATAAAGAACTTTTCAATAAAATTTGCCTTGGCTACTTCTCGGAAGCGGGCAGGCAAAATAAGTCTTCCTTTGCGATCGATAGTATGGATATATTCACCGTAAAACATTTTTTACCACTTTACTCCACTATTTACCACTTTATGGTAAAAAGTATAAAAAAATTTTTTTCTTTGTCAAGATAAATTTTAAATAAATTATAAATTTACAATAAATAGTGTTAAATTATGGAATAACACCAAATATATTGTATTTAAATTAGATTAAAAAAATGGCGGGCAATTTGGATATCCCGTTTTATCCTTTGAATCAGAAGGTTAGGTTGAGGAAATTTTTTTTGTGGCCTTAATCTCTTTATAAATTCTACTTCTAAAATTTTACCGTAGAGATTCTTTTTAAAATTGAGTAGATGTAACTCAAAGGATATCCTCTTTGATAAAATTTTATCATTAAAGGTAGGTCTATCCCCGATATAACATACCGCAGGTAAAATCTTATCCGCTAATCTTGCCCTTACCAGATATACACCAAAGGCAGGTAAGATCTCATTATCCGTAGCTAAATTGGCAGTGGGGAATCCTAAGTTTTTGGCTAAACCCATACCTCTTATAACCCTTCCCCAGATACTAAATGGAAAAACCAACCAATTAGATGCCTCTTTAATTTTTCCTTTTAGAATGAGTTTACGAATATAAGTGCTACTGATTATCCTATTTTTTAATTTTAAAGGAGGGACAACTTTTAAACGGAAATCGTATTTTAAAGAAAATTTTTTTAACAGCTCGGTATCACCGCAGGCTCCTTTACCAAAACGAAAATTTTCTCCCACTACTATACAATACGGTCGACTTATCTTTAGAATCACCTCTTCAAAAAATCTCTGCGGTGACATATCTCTAAATTTAGAACTGAATCTGGTCACTACACAGATATCCATGTTTAATTTTTCCAATAATTTTAGTCGATGGGAAAGTGAATAGATAAGCCTTTCTCTTTGGGGATGTGGCCAGAATGTAATTACTAAACTTTTCCCTTTAATCTTACGACTATAGCGCAAGACCTCTTTTAATAAGCAAAGATGACCCTTATGCAATCCATCAAAAACTCCTATAGTGATTACCGCCCTATCGATAGGTTTAGGTAAATTCTCTGCAGGGTAATATATGACTTTCATCTATCTTATCAAGTTCTACTGCCTCTTCGATCCTATAAGGTCCTATACTTAATCGGGTTATCTCAGAAATACAGCCTACACAATTTAATCTCTCTGCTATATCCATAGCCAGTTTCCTTATATAGGTTCCCGTAGAACAACGGACATAGAATTTTATCTGGTTATCTTTAAAATCGAGTAGCTTTAATTCATGGACAAAAACCTCTCTTACCTGACGGGGGATCTCTATGCCCATACGCGCAAATTCATATAAAGGTCTACCCTTATATTTTATAGCAGAGAACATCGGAGGGACCTGTTTTATCCTACCGGTAAATTCTTTAAAGACCGTCTCAATGGTATCTTTATTTAAAGCTGGAACATCGACCTCTTTTAAAAGCTTTCCTGAAATATCTCCGGTGTCGGTAAGTTTACCTAAGGTTAAAGTAGCGATGTATTCTTTATGAAAACAAAGAAATCTTCTAAAAAACTTAGTAGTCTTTCCTACTAAAATAAGCAAAACCCCTGTGGCCAGAGGGTCCAATGTTCCCGTATGTCCGACGCGTCTGATCCCTAAAATTTTTCTCACCCTTTCGACCACCTCATGGGAAGTAAGCCCTTTGGGTTTATTGACGATGAGCACCCCTTCCTTCATTTTATATACTCTTTTATCTTTTCAATCACTATCTTTTCCGCTTTCTCTAATGTCCCTTTTATTCTGCATCCGCTAGCGGTACGATGCCCTCCTCCTCCAAAATAACGGGCGATCTTATCCACATCGATTCTATTTTTTGAACGTAAGTTTACATTAACCGTATCTTTACGCGAAAGGTCTTCCTTAAATAAAACCACTACCTCTGCGGTTCTAATAAGCCGACCCAAATTTAATATCTCATCGGTAATATCCCGATTAGGTTTTACCCTTTTAAAAAAATCCCTGCGCATTTTAAACCAAACAATTCTATCTTTTCTCTCACTTTTTATTGTAGAGAGTGTCTGGATGATTATCTTTAAATCTGCTAAATTCAGTGTATAATAAATCTTCTGATATATACTGCTTATATTTAGACCGTAATTTATGAGTCTGCCTGCGATTTTGAAACTAAAGGCGCTGGTATTGGGATAATGAAAAGAACCGGTATCTGTCAATAATCCGGTATATAACCAAAGAGCTCTTCTTCTATTTAAAGGTATATTTAAAATTCTGTACAATCTATAAATCATCTCCACGGTGGAAGAAGCTTTGGGGTTAATCCAATTTATCTTGCCAAATCTGGTATTACTTATATGATGGTCTATATTTATAATAGTTCTGTCTTTAGGAAAAGCCTTAATTATTTTCGGGCAACGCCCCTCATCAGAGGTATCCAGCACAACCAGTACATCGTAATCAGAGATCTCTATCTCATCCATATTTTTTATATAGTTTATACCCGGTAGAAATCTATATTCAAAAGGAACTTCATCCTGAATCGCTATGGTTACTCTTTTCTTAAAACACAAAAGTATATCGCGCATAGCTAAAATTGAACCGAGCGCATCTCCCTCTAAATTTATATGAGAGCTGACCAAAAAACTTCTATTTAATTTTATCTGACGGATTACTTCCTTTATCATTTTGAGTTTTTTTTAGTCTTTCTATCTCCTCATCTATACGGAAACCTACCTCTATAGAATCATCCTCTCTAAAAGAAATCTGGGGAATAAATTTTAAGTTAAGTCGCTGAGCCACGAGTCTACGTATAAATCCGGTAGCGCTCTTTAAAGCTTCCGAGGTATCCAATTTCTGCTGAGCATCTCCGAATACACTATAATAGATTCTGGCAAATCTTAAATCCATACTTAACTCAATCCGGGTAACGGTAACAAAACCTATCCGGGGATCCTTCAAATTATCATGTAAAATATTGCTGATCTCCCTTTTTATTTGACTGGCTACACGCTCATGTCTAGACATACTATATAAGTTCTAAGGTATAGTTGAGGAGTTCTAACTGATTGAAGTTTTTTGTGAAATTAACCACCTCATTAAGGAGGCTATCCACCGCTCTTCCGTTTTTACCTACACAGACAATCACCATTTCTACTTTTTGCCATTTATCGTTATCGTTTAGGGTAGTGATACTAACATTAAAATTGTTTCTCAGTTTCTGCTTAAGACTATTCAGCACCATCCTCTTTTCCTTTAAAGAATTGCTATGGGGAATAAATAAAGATAACTTTAATATTCCGATAGTCATCCTCTAATCAAATTTCTCACAAATCTTAATTCCTCTTCTTTTGTCTCTATATTTTTATCCAATTTAGCATAAAGCAAACGCTTAAAAATTTTTTGATAACAAGGACCTTCGCTTATGCCCATTTCTTTTAGATCTTTGCCCGTTATGTTAAGTTTAATATTATTATATACTTTTAAGAAATTTTCTATATTTTTATTTAAATTTTTATCCTTTGATTTAGCTTTGAGGAGCAAAATTACCTCATAACTTAAGGGCTCCAGATAAGTATAAATTCTACTCGGTTTCAATTTCTTTTTCAACTTATACATCAATTGCTTATGTTTAACGATGTAAGATAAAATTCTTTTTGTCTGTCCCTTGGTAAAGGAAAACCTATTCAGAAAAGATACGGTCCTCTCTTTATCCAAACCATCCAATAGCCCTATAAGATACATCAACCAGGTATCTAAACTCCTTCTCTGGGGGAACTCTTTACTATACCAATCTATCGTCTGAATTATGGAGTTTAAAAGTTTTATTTTCCTTCTGTTTAATCTTAATCCCGGAATTAAAAAATCCCAACCCAAGAGCTCTTCTATCCTTAAGATACTCTTAAGAACATTTTCCTCTTTTAAAATCAAAATAAGTTCATCCCTTAAGCGATGGGGGCTTAATCTCTGAAGCATATTTAAGGAAAGAGCTTCTTTAATTAATCTTAAGGTATTCTTTTCTATACAAAAACCAAACCTCTGTTCAAAACGAATCGCCCTTAGGATGCGGGTAGGATCATCGATAAAACTCTTATCATGAAGGACTCTGATTTTTTTTCTTAAGAGGTCTTGGTATCCTCCAAAAAAATCGATTATCTCTTCTTTCGTTTCAGGATATATACTTATGGCAAGAGCATTTATGGTAAAATCTCTCCGCTTTAGGTCATCTGCAATATCTCCCTTTTCTACTTGAGGAAGCATAGCGGGTTTAGGATAGAGTTCCTTACGGCTGGTGGCAATATCGATTTTAAAACCTTCGGGAGTAATGAGCGTGGCGGTACCGAATCTCTGATGAAAAGTAACTTCTGCCTTTAAATGAGAAGCCAAGGTGCGGGCAAATTCTATGCCATCACCTTCTACCGTGATATCCAGATCAAGGTTTTTTCTTTTTAAAATTAAATCCCTGACAAAACCACCTACCAGATAACTTTTGTACCCTAACTTAAAAGAGATATCTTTTGCCAATTTAATAATCCCCAATAATTCCGGCGGTAATTTCTCTATATATTTAGACATCGGTCTTTAACCTCTAGGATGAAATGTCTTATGGATCATCTTTAAACGGTCACGGTTTACATGGGTATATACCTGAGTGGTAGAGATATCCGTATGACCGAGCATCTCCTGAACGCTTCTTAAATCTGCACCCCTTTCTAAAAGATGCGTGGCAAAGGAATGTCTGATAATATGAGGACGCACGGGTTTTTTAATTCCCGCCATACGGGCATATTTTTTTATGATCTTCCAGAGCATCTGTCGAGAGATTTTACTGCCCAGTCGACTTAAAAAAAGGATATCGCATCTCTTTTTGCCCAAAAAAAAGCTCCTTGCTTCTTTTAGATATCTATCTATCGCATGGGTAGCGTATTTTCCCAAAGGGATAATCCGCTCTTTATTCCCCTTCCCTATACAGCGCAAAAAACCCATATCTAAATTAAGCTGTTCCAATTTCAGATTGATTAATTCAGAAACACGCATACCCGTAGCGTACAGGGTATCTAAAATTGCCTTATCCCTTATCCCTATTTTTGTCTTTACGTTGGGTTGAGCGATGAGTCTCTCTATCTCTTCCACGCTTAAGGTAGCGGGTATTTTTTTCCATAACTTTGGACTCTGCATATCCTGAGTAGGATCGGCGGAAATTATTTTTTCTCTTAAGAGAAAGCGATAGAACATCTTCAGAGCAGATAGCCTGCGGGAAATAGAACTGGCGGAAAGATTCCTCTCTTTCTGTTTTAACATAAAATCACTGATATCTTCTCTTTTTGCTTTAAGTAATGAGTCGATCCCTTTTTCTTCAAGATACTTCTGATAAAAGGTGAGGTCTTCTCTGTATGAAGAGATGGTATTGGGAGAAAGTCCTCTCTCTACCGATAGATAATTTAAAAAAATCTCTATAAGGTCTTGCATCTAAATTAAAAATGGATTATTCTTTTTTTCCTTTCCAATACAGGTAGATGGTCCATGCCCCGGATAAACTACCGTATCCTCATCTAATAAAAGCAATTTATCTTTTATAGACTTTATCAACTCCTTCTGATTACCACCGGGGAAATCTGTCCTACCTATACCTAAATAGAAGAGTGTATCACCACTAAAAAGGACCTTCTGATTATGCTCTGTAAACAAAAAACAGCTACTTCCAGGTGTATGGCCTGGGGTATGGATGACCTTTAAGTTTATCTCATCTAAATTTATAGATTGTTCCGAATCAAAGGGAATTATCTTCTGCTCCACAATAAATGGCTGGGTAAATAACTGCGAAAGATTTAAAATCGGGTCCTTCATTAGAGGAAGGTCAGCTTTATGAATATACACGGGTAGAGGAAAATCATTATCTGCTCCGATATGGTCGAGATGCCCATGCGTATGGAGAATAAAAGAGGTAGAAACTTTCTCCTTTTTAAGAATCTCTTTTATCTTTTCCGCTTCCGCTCCTGGGTCAAGAAGTATGGCTCTGCCAGAATCAGAGATAATTATATAGCAATTTACCTCAAAAGGACCCAAGGATAGTCTCTTTAATCTCATTTAAGATAATCCTTTATCTTACTAAAGTGATAATCGCGCAAGATATCTTTCCTTAACAACTCTGCACGGTTATAATACCAATTAATATTAGAGGTGTATATATCTTTAGATAATTTTAACTTTATTTCCTCAAGTTGTTGGATATATCTCTCTAAACCTGTTCTTTTTTCATCTAAAATTAAATCCTTTAAGATATTAAGATTCTTTATCGCTTCCGATAGACAGAAAATTTTCTTCTTATGGGAGGTATTCTCTAACAGACTATTCAAAAACTCACTATGCCAGGATTGCCAGAACAGAAAGTAATACCGGTATTGTTCTTCTCTGCTCGTAAATAAAGAGGGATACTCCTCAGGCACAAGCACCATCTCTTTCTGTGCAGGAGTTTCTCTTTTAGGTTTTCGGGTAAATTTCCTTACAAAAGCTTCGCAACCCATAAGATTTACTACTAATAAAAATAGAAGAATAAATCTAAAATTTTTTTTCATTTAATCATCTCCTTAAATTTTTCTTCATCGATAATATTTAATCCCAATTTTTTTGCCTTCTCAAACTTTGAACCAGGATTTTTACCCACCACCACAAAATCCGTATTTTTACTTACAGAAGAAGAAGGATTTCCTCCCAATTCTCTCACTATCCGTTCTGCCTCGGAACGCGTGAAACTTTCTAACTCTCCGGTGAAAACCACCGTCTTACCTGAAAGGGGAGTTCTTAAAGGACGGGCGGTTCTTTCCTCCATATTAAGACCTATTTTTTTAAATTTATTTATAAGTTCTTTTACCTTAGGATTTTTGAAGAATTCTAAGATCGACTGCGCCATCACGGGACCTACCTCATAGATATTCTCTAAATCCTCAAGCTTTGCCCTCATAAGATTATCTAAACTTTTAAAACGTTGTGCTAAAACAAAACTTGCCTTCTCACCCACATGTCTTATCCCTAAAGCATAGATGAGTCTACTTAAAGGTTGATTTTTACTTTTTTCAATTGCTTCTAATAGATTCTGGGCTTTTTTATCCTTGAAGAGTTCCAACTTCAAAAGGTCTTCCTTTTTTAAAAAATATATATCGGCAAAATCAGAAACCATTTTTTTCTCCACCAACTGTTTCACTACCGACTCACCCATCCCTTCGATATCCATAGCGGAACGGCTAGCAAAATGGATCAAACCCCTCTCTAACTGTGCAGGACAGCTCGGATTAGGACATCGAAAAGCAACCTCTTCTTCCTTTTCCTTGATGATCTTTGCCCCACATACCGGACAGTTCTTCGGAACTTTAAATTCTTTTTCTTTTCCTGTACGCACCGAATCTATTACCTTAACTATCTTAGGGATTACCTCTCCTGCCCTCTCCACAATTACCCGATCACCGATCTTTACACCTAGACGCTTCATCTCATCAAAATTATGTAAGGTCGCTCTACTTATCACTACACCTGCGCATTCTACAGGTTCTAATTCTGCTACGGGAGTAATCACTCCGGTTCTACCTACCTGAACAACTATATTCTTTAAGCGCGTGGTTGCCTGACGGGCAGGAAATTTATACGCCACTGCCCAGCGGGGACTTTTTAAGGTAGTTCCTAAACTGCGCTGTTGGGAAAGTTCATTTACCTTGATAACCACCCCATCGATATCGTATTCTAAAGAATCCCTCTTCTCCTGCCATTCCTTACAATATTCGATTACCTCCTCAAAGGTCTTACAGAATTTACTGTAGGGATTAGTGCGTATACCCCATTCCTTTAATCTGTTTAGATATTCCCAATGGGTCTTTAAATCTATCCCTTTATATGCTCCTAAAGAATGGGCAAAAAAATTAAGTCTTCTTTTGCTCACCAAAGTTGTATCTAAAAGTTTTAATGAACCACTGGCAGCATTGCGGGGATTAGCAAAAAGAACCTCACCGGTTTTTTCCCTTTCTTTATTTAAAGCGATAAAATCCTTCTTATCCATATAGATTTCTCCCCGTATCTCAATAAGCTCAGGTATATCCTTCCCCCTCAAAACAAGAGGAATAGCCCGAATAGTTTTTATATTTAAGGTAACATCTTCTCCTGTCTCTCCATCTCCCCGGGTAGCTCCGACAATTAAAACGCCTTTTTTATAAGTAAGATTTGCACTTACCCCATCAATCTTAAGCTCTGCTACATATTCTATCTTCTCTTTACTAGCTAAACCCTTATACAGACGCTTCTGCCATTCGAAGAGTTCATCAAATGAATAGGTGTTATCTAAGGAAAGCATCTTCTCTATATGTTTTACGGTCTTAAAGCCCTCTAAGACCTGTCCTGCTACCCTTACGGTGGGAGAATCATCGGTTTTAAATTGGGGGTATTTTTCTTCTAATTCTTTAAGCTGGCGCATCAGGTCATCATACTCTTTATCGGAGATCTCCGGTTGATTCAATACATAATAACAGTAATCATGGTGGCGGATCTTCTCTCTTAAATCTTGGATTTTTTTGGCGATCTTATCTAACATAGACATCACCTTCCCCAATATAATCTCTGGGCTAAAAATAAAGGTAAACCTGCTTTGATTATTTTTTTATAGGTAGAGTCTATATCGTAAGGTTGCCTTTTAATCCAGATTTCCTTTTTCTCCGTATCAAAGATACAGTAACAGGCAAAAGGGTTCCCATCGCGCGGTTGACCAACGCTTCCCACATTTATAATATATTTATTTTCCAATTTCAATTGGATATATTCTGGTTCATAATAATAAATCTCTCCTTGATTGTCTTTAACAAAAACTCCGCTTACATGCAAATGCCCAATAAAACAGATATTATTTTCTAAGAGTCTAAAACTTTCCTCTGCGCTCTCTATATCTGTGATGTAATGAAAATACTGGGGTTGATATAAACTCCCATGTACTAATGTAAGGTCATCATTCTTATAGATAAGCTTCAATGACCTTAAGTAATAGCTATCCTCTTCGGTAACTATCTTCTTCGTCCAAACCAACGCTCTTTTTGCTTCAGAATTAAAATAATCTATAGAGAACAGGTCTATTACTGCCCAATCGTGATTCCCTGCCACAGTAAAAGAGGAAACTTCCTTTACCAACTGAATACATTCTGAAGGATTAGCAGCATAACCTACCACATCACCTGCGCATAAATAGGTATCAATTTTTTCTTTTTTATAAGCTTTAATTACCGCCTCTAATGCCTCGATATTGGAATGTACGTCAGAAAATATCCCATACCGCATATAAAACTACTCCCAGAAAAACCGAATTTCAAAGTCTTTAAACTCTCCGCTTGCCTGTTCCCAGTTCACTTCCACATTACGGATATAAGAAGAGAAATATTTCTTTATCCTCTCCAGAAATTCGCGCAAAATTTCTTCCGTTTGTTCCGCTACCAATTCCACCCTCCCATCATTTAGATTCTTTACCCAACCACCGACACCCAAATCCTGAGCAATACTCTGGGCGGTATATCTAAAACCCACTCCCTGTACTCTTCCTGAATAAAATACATGTATACGTTTCGACATTTCTATTATAAAACTTCAAAATATTTATTTTACCATAAATATTAGAATATAAGATTATCAGATTTAATGATCTTTGTCATCAGAGCATTATAAAAAATCACTGCGGATTGACAAGCAAAGTTAGCAATAGCAAAAAAAATTAAAGCTAAACTTACATTTTGCGTTATACCCAGAAATAAAGTAAAGACTATAGCTATCAAAGTAAGATATACCGTGCGCTGACTAAAATCGGAAATCGCTCCCCATACAGACGAGATAACCGCTACGAGAAATGTAGAGATCCCAAAGGAAAGACCGTAGAAAAATTCCGGGATACCCTTTACGATAACTATCCAGCGGACAAAGCACAGAGACACTATATTTACCGCAAAGAGTTGATTTGCCAGATCATAAAGTGCCCAGGCCAAAATCAGAAGCGGATCCTTTATCTTTAAGATATCAATCATAATTTTTTATAAAAATTCTAAAAGGTAATCTATCCCTTGCGGTCTCCCATTTTCCTAAGAGAGAAATGATGATCGAAAATAGAATAATTTTTAAATCCAAAATTAAATTTTGATTCTCTATATACCACAAATCATACTTAAACTTCTCCTCCACAGGACTATTTTTGGAGACCGCCACCTGTGCCAGACCGGTAAGCCCAGGCCTTACCTTAAGACGCTCTTTTGTTTCCGGTTGATTCCCTATCTCTTCCGCTACCAAAGGGCGGGGACCTACAAAGGACATTTCTCTCTTTAATATATTTATTAACTGTAAAGATTCATCTAAAGCGGTCCTCCTTAAAAAATTACCTAACCTACTGATGCGTATATTATTACTTTTATCCCTATATAAGGTACGGAACTTTATGGTTTTAAATGTCCGATTGTTTAAACCTAACCTTTCCTGAATATAAAATATGCCCTTTTCTTTTTCCAGCCATATCAGAATAATAATGATAAGCCAAAAGGGTAAAAAGAAGAAAATCCCTAAAACAGCCAATATCAGATCTAAAGGTCTTTTTAAGAAATAAGATTTAGACATATCCTCTCCAAGTCCTTCACGATATTTGCCCACAGATACTTCTCTTTCACTAACCTGAATGCATTTTCCGCGATATAATCTCTTAAATCTTTATCTTTTAAGAGAATAATTACCCCTTTTGCAAAACCCTCGGGTTTATCTGCTATAATTATCTCTTTATTATCCTCTGCCTCTATAGCTCCTTTGGCAAGTGTGGTAGCCACCACCGGTACCTTTAAGGCCATAGACTGTAAAATCTTATTTTGAATTCCCACTCCTATCCTCATCGGTGCCACAGATACAGTTGCTTGCCGAATATAAGTTTTTATATCTGCTACATCTGGATATAATTCTACAGAATTATCTTCTTTAAATAAAGAATAAATATAATTAGGGATCTGTGCTCCGACTACCATTAGTTTTACGTCTTTCAATTCTTTTTTGATAAATGGGAAAATTTCTCTATAAAAATATATTACCGCATCCTGATTAGGATAAGCACGTAGGTTAGCAAAGAATATAATTTTACTTTGCTTACTTTTAATCTCTTTAAAATCTTCCTCTATCTCTACCCCGTTAGGTAAACAGTAAATGTTCTTTATCCCCATACTTTTAAAATATCGACTGTCTATCTCTGAGGCAACCAGATTCAGAGAAAAATAGGAAGAGATTTTTGGTTCATAACTCTTTAATCTTTTATACTCAAGATAATCTATAAATTTAAAGACGCCTTTACGGTATTTAGAGGATAACCTGTATCTTAAGGATAAGGCGTCGGAGAGGTCTAAAATTTTCTTTATCTTGATATGCTTTAAATAATCCGCCATACGGATAAGATGACAGAAGACCAAATCTATATCTTCTCTCATTATCTGTTCCCTAATTAATTTATACATAAGGTAAGATTTATAGTAACTAACCTGTAAAGGATAAGGCATAAGTAAACCGCCTACACAATTAAGATAAGAATTTAGTTTAGGTAAATATACTGTTTTTATCTCTAGAGAATCGCTAAGATAATCTTTTGATTTCTCTGTTTCCTTTTTATCCTCTATGAATGAGAGAAGGGTTATCCTGTGTTTTAAAGAAAGATATTTAATAAAATAGAATGGTCTTAGACGTTCTCCTCCTATAGGTGGGAATGGAATTCGGGTAGTTAAAAAAAGTATATGCATCAGAAGATCTTTCTTTTTAATGCCTTTAAAACACCCAATAAATACCGGAAATTTAGAATATGTTTTATATTTTTTCTTATAAATTTTGGATTTAAATAAAATGAGAGATTAGCAAACCTGATCAGATAATTAAGTTCCTTATAGGAAATCCCGGGATAACTTATGATTGCTCTCCTCTGAACACTTTCAGGATAATAATCCTCTCTAATAAACCATTTATTTTCTTTTGCGCGTCTATAAAACTCTGTGCCCGGAAAAGGGGTAGCGATACTGAACATCACCGCATCCACGTCTAAAGAGTGCGCTATCTTTATATCATTTTTAATATCCTCCTTTGTCTGAAGGGGAGAACTACCCAGGATAAGGTTAATCTTTGCCAAGATATTGTATCTCTTAAGTAATCTGATTGCCTCGTATATCCTTTCTACATTAATCTCTTTTCTTATATCATTAAGGATCTCCTGTTTAAAAGACTCCACCCCTATATCCACATAACCACAATTCGCTTCTGAAAGTGCAACTACCGTTTCCTCATCTAAATGGTCTGCACGCGAAAGGATCCCCCAGCTAATCCCTAAACCTCTGATCCCCTCACATATCTTTAAGGTACGCTGTTTATCCCATAGGAACTGATCATCAATAATACTTACGGATTTATAACCCTGCTTACTTAACTCTTTAAATTCTTCGATTACATTTTCCGCTGACCGCAAACGGACAGGGGGTTTCTTATCCTGATTATATCTTCTGTATTCTAATTCTATCGCAAAACTTAAGGAATTAGGAACGCAGAATAAACAACGGTAGGCACAATTACGGGAGGTCTGCATCACGGTAAATGGTCTCTGGGGAAGTTTGGGATTATAATATATCTCTTTTTTTAAAAGATGCCTCGCAGGGAAAGGTAATTTATCTAAATCTTCTATGAGAGCTCGGGTAGGATTATTAAAAACTTTGCCCTCTCTTAAAAAAGATATACCTTTTATATGGGAGTAGGATTCATTATTAGCAAGACAGTGCATAAGTTCTAAAATCGTCTCTTCTGTTTCCGACCTAATGACAAATGTATTCTCGTCTTTTAAAAATCTCTCTTTAAAATATGTGGGTGCAGGACCTAAGAATATTATATAAACATCCTTTTTTATTTTTCTTATCTCCTCAGCAACTAAAAGGTCTGAATCCATAGAAAGATTAACAGAATAAAAAACATAAACATCGCTATCATCTTTCTTTATAAAGTTCAACAATCTTTTTTTTGACCAACCCTCATTTGCCATATCAATATAATTTACCAAAAAACCTTCCCTCTCTAATACCGAAGCATTGTAAAGTGAATAGAGATTGGGTAAAGGATAAAGACTATAGGTACAACCGAAGACACGCTCAACGTTTCTCTTATTTAAAAGGTTGGGAGGGTCGATAAAGCTTATCTTCATGGGATAATATTAACTTTTCTTTAATCCTGCCTTTATAAGTATATCAAATTCAATATTTACTTTAGCGGAAGGATTTTTAAAAAAAAGCGTAGTGTTTTTTAAAGTATGGGTGATGAGATAGACCGTAAAAGTATTAGATTTTACCTCTCCGATCGTTAAACTTATACCATCTACCGCTATCGAGCCTTTAGGTATACAGTACCTTATAAACTCTTTAGGTACAGCGATCTCAAGATAGACGTTTCCCTGACGATAAGCCTTTTTACGGATTAAACCGATACAATCAATGTGCCCCAAAACAAAATGCCCTGAGATTCTCTCCTGAACCTTCAAACTACGTTCTAAATTTACCTTTTGATTTATCCTCAAAAAATTTAAGGTGGTTGTCTTTAAGGTATGGGGCATAACCTCAAAAACTAAAGAATCGTTTTTTTTCTCTATTACGGTAAGACAAACCCCTTCTACAGAAATACTATCCCCTATACCGCTATCTTCTAAAATCTTTTTTGCTTCGATCTCCAATAAATTGGATTGTCCTTTTTTATAGATCCTTTTTACTTTACCTAATTCCTCAATAATCCCACTAAACATATCTAACGGATGTAACCTTCAATTAAAAAATCCTCTTGTAATCTTTTAAATTTTATCTCCCTTAATTTAAATGCCCTATCTATAGTCTTTACTCCCCTTCCCATCACTGAACTTATCGCCTCCTTGCCACCGATAATCTTTGGACTGATAAAAAATATTACCTTATCTACCAAACCCTCATCAAATAAAGAACCGATGAGGGTTCCTCCTCCTTCTACTAAGATACTGGTAATTTCTCTTGCGGCGAGTTTCTTTAACATATCTTTTAAATTAACCTGACCTGCTTTTTCTTTTACCTCCAAAATAGTTGCCTTCTTACTTAAAAGAAGGCGGTTATCGGTTTCTTGTCCGATCTGCGAAGGTATGGTTACCAAAATCACCTCAGGATTTTTAAAGATGAGTGAATCTTGAGGGGTACTGAGATGGCTATCCACTACAACTATTTTGGGTTGTCTTTTAGAATAAGGACTACTTAAGCGGGGGTTATCTCTGATAACCGTATTTACCCCTACCATAATGGCGTCGAAATCTGCTCTCAATCTCTGGGCATACCTGCGACTGAAATCAGAGGTTATCCAGTGTGAATCTCCTGTAAAAGTAGCGATCTTCCCATCCAAGGATTGACCAACCTTTACCACCACAAAAGGGATCCTTTTGGTAATATATTTGATGAATGCCTCGTTTATCTTTTTAAGTTCTTCTTCTAAAAAACCTACCTCCACCTCTATCCCATGGCGTTTTAATATAGCTATCCCTTTCCCATTATTTAAAGGGTTGGGATCAATCATCCCCACTACTACCTTTTTTATTTTACTTTCAATTATTCTATAAACACAGGGAGGGGTCCTCCCGAAATGTACACAGGGTTCTAAAGTTACATAAAGGGTGGCTCCTTGGGCAAGTTTACCTGCCTTCTCTAAAGCTACCACCTCTGCATGGGCTAAACCTGCTTTTTTATGATAACCTTCAGCAATAATCTTTCCTTTTTTTACTACCAATGCACCCACTAAAGGATTAGGTGAGGTTTCGCCTTTTGCCTTAAGGGCCAGCTTCATAGCTTTTCTCATAAAATATAGATGTTCTAACATAACTTATCCTTTAATTTCTCCACCAGAGCATAGGGGATACGCACTGAACCGATATTTATTTTCGGACGCTCCTCTCCGTGAAAATCTGAACCACCGGTGATTAATAGGTTATACTTATAGGCAATCCCTTCGTAATAACGGATACGCGTAACATCGTGCTCTGGATAATAAACCTCCATACCTTCTAATCCTGAACCGATCAGGTAATCTAAAATCTCCTCAAGATTCCCTATACTATAGGGATGTGCCAAAACGGGGATCCCTTTTATATTCTTAATCAACCTTATTGCCTCAGAAGGACTAAAATGGAATCCTCCTACATAACAGCTCGCATTCTCTCCAATAAAATTTGTAAATGCCTCTAAGATAGAATTAACAAATCCTTTTTTTAAAAGTGCGCGGGCAAGGTGTAAACGGGTAAGCACGGATGGATTTTTAAAATCGGTTACCTCTTCAAAAGAGATATCTATATTTAAAGCGTTTAACTTCTTAATCATCTCTTTAATTCTTAAAATGCGCATCTTTTTTAAAAATTCTAATTTTTTTAAAAAATCTTTGTCTTGGTAATTTATAAAATAACCTAAGATATGTATCTCTTTAGAATTATACTCAGTAGTCAACTCCACCGCAGGGATTACCTCTAAATAACTATTTTTAAGAATCCCACCGTTAAGATATGCCTCTACGCTATCGTGATCGGTAATGGCAACACAGAAGAGTTCTTGCTCTTTGGCGGTTTTTAGGATTTCCTCAGGTGTAAGACTACCGTCAGAAAAGCTACTGTGAATGTGTAGGTCGGCAAATCCCATCTATATCCTTTTTTCTTTTATTTTATCCAAAATCCCATTAACAAACCGGGCTGATTCCTGACCAGAGAATCTCTTGGCAAGTTCTACCGCTTCATTTATAGCTACCTTTGGGGGGATATCATTACAGAAGAGAAGCTCAAAACTGGCTAACCTTAAAATATTCCTCTCTATTACTCCCATCCTTTTTATATCCCAATTATGGGAATAATGGGAGATCTCTAAATTAATCTTATCCAAATTATTTATTACTCCCCGCGTAAGAAATTCTGCAAAAGCTTTTACCTCTTGGGGTATCTCTTGGGAAGATTCATTCTGCCAGAAATTTTCTAATACTTCTTCTAAAGGATCATGGGTAATATCTATTATGTAGAGCATCTGGAGAGCATACTCTCTCGCCCGGCTACGCTTACGCATAATATCTGATTATTAATTAGTTTATTAGGGAGTATAAAATTTAAAGAGCAAGTATTAATTATTTAATCTGTTCTAAAAGATTTGCCATCTCAATGGCATTTAAGGCAGCGTCTCTTCCTTTGTTGCCCTCTTTAGTTCCTGCCCGCTCAATTGCCTGCTCGATGGTATCAGCGGTAATAATACCAAAAATTACGGGGATTCCTGACTGCAGGGAAACCCTCGCTATACCTTTACTCACCTCAGAACAGATATAATCAAAATGGGGAGTGGAGCCCCGAATGACCGCGCCCAGACAGATGATCGCGGAAAAACCTTTCTTTGCCAGCTTACTGGCAACCAGAGGAATTTCAAATGCTCCGGGTACCCAAAATATACTTATATCTTTCTCCTCTGCACCGTGCCTTAAAAGTGTATCTTGACAACCGCTGATAAGTTCTTTGGTAATAAAATCGTTAAACCGCGAAGCAACGATACAGAATTTTTTTCCTTTGGCAATCAGATTACCTTCGACTAATTTTGCCATAACCCCCTCCTCTTTTTATATATTATTAAGATGGTGCCCCAACTTTTCCTTTTTGGTCTTCAAATAATGGTAATTCAAAGGATGGGGAGGAATCTCTAAAGGAATGCGTTCTACAATCTTAAGACCATAACCCTGACAACCCACAATCTTACGGGGATTATTAGTCAGGAGCCTTATGTTCTTCAAACCCAGATCTACCAGGATTTGCGCTCCTATACCATAATCTCTTAAATCAGGTTTTAAACCTAGGGCTTCATTTGCCTCCACAGTATCTAAACCTTGGTCCTGAAGGTTATACGCCCGGATCTTATCTACCAGACCTATACCCCTTCCCTCTTGACTGAGATAAAGAATTACTCCTTTTTTCTCTTCACTGATTTTTTTCATTGCCTCTTTAAGTTGCTTCCCACAATCACAGCGTAAACTTCCAAATACATCTCCGGTTAAACACTCAGAATGAACCCGGACTAAAACCGCTTCTTCCTCAGACCAATTTCCCAATTTTAAAGCGATGTGATAAGCATTGGAGATTGTATCCTGGTAAAGTATAAGTTCAAAGGTAGCTAACTCCGTAGGCAAAACTGTGCTTACCAAACGCTTAACAAATTTCTCATTTCTTCTTCTGTATTCAATCAGATCCTGGATAGAGCAGATCTTTAAATTATGTTTTTGGGCAAACTCTTTTAATTGGGGAAGGCGAGCCATACTTCCATCATCGTTCATTATCTCGCAGATTACTCCTGCAGGATAAAAACCCGCCAGTTTCATTAAATCTACCGCTGCCTCCGTATGTCCCGCACGCACCAAAACCCCTCCTTTTTGTGCTTTTAAAGGAAAGATATGCCCTGGTCGGACCAAATCCGAGGGACGCGCATTAGGGTCCACTAAAACCCTAATTGTCCTGGCGCGGTCATAAGCAGAGATACCGGTAGTAATCCCCGAAGCAGCATCTACTGAGATCATCCAAGCGGTAGAAAAGGGGTCTTTTTTATAGCGCAAGGACTCAGCAGAAATCATCGGATGGATCTCTAATTCTTTTAGCCTTTCCTCCTCCATAGCCACGCAGATAAGCCCCCGACCGTACTTTGCCATAAAGTTTATCTCTTTTGCCGAAACCCTACAGGCAGGAAAGACCAGGTCTCCTTCATTCTCGCGGTCTTCATCATCTACCACGATAACCATCTTTGCCTGTTTTAAATCCTCTAAGATTTCCTCAATTGTATTAAGCATAAATACCCCTCTTTTTATATTAACTTTAACTTAATATAACATAAAAACTTATCTTGTCAATAAATTTAACCCGCATTATAATATATAAAAAATGGAAAGGATTGTAGAAAAAGTAAATCATCTGTTGATTAAAAAAAGAAAAACTGTAGCGGTAGCAGAATCCTGTACCGGAGGCGAATTAGCTAAATTACTTACCGCGATAAAGGGAAGTTCGCAGTACTTTGTCTTAGGAATAGTAGCTTACAGTAATTATGCCAAAGAAAGAATTTTAAAAATACCCCATTCTATAATTTTAAAAGAGGGTGCGGTCTCCCAAAGAACTACCGAGCTTCTTGCCTCTTCGGTAAGAAAACTCGCCTGCGCAGATATAGGTATAGGGCTTACCGGTATTGCAGGTCCTACTGGGCAAAGCAGAGAAAAACCCATAGGCACTGTTTTTATTGCCATAGAAACTGAAGATAAAGCTTTTTGCCGGCGTTTCTTATTTAAAGGTAGTCGCTCCACCATAAGAAAAAAAGCTACGCTTAAAACATTAGAACTCTTAAGGGAGGTTTTGAATTGAGGACCTTTATCGCTCTACCTCTACCCTCTGAGATTAAAGATTTTTTAAAATCTCTTCAGAATGAATTAAACCATCCGGATTTAGAAGTAAAATGGGTAAAACCGGAAAATATCCATCTTACTTTGAAATTTTTAGGAGAGATAAAGGAAGAGAAAATCTCTTTAATTAAAGAAATTATAGATAAGGTCTCTGGCGAGATTAGTCCCTTTGTAATAAGTATCTCATCTTTAGATGCCTTTCCTAACAGAAAGCTACCTAAGGTTATCTGGGTAGGTATAGAAAAGGGTGATGATGAAATTAAAAAACTGGCGAAAAGATTAGAAGAGGAAACCCAAAAGATTGGCATACCCAAAGAAAAACGCACCTTTACTTCCCATCTTACCTTGGCAAGACTGCGTTCCTTTAAAGGTCTGGATAGCTTGAGGGAAAAATTAAATCGGATGAGTGATTATCCCTTAAAACAGAAAAAGGAATTTTTAGCAGAGAAAATCATCCTCTACAAAAGTACATTGACTATTCAAGGACCTCTCTATGAGGAAATCTATGTAAGAAACTTAAAGACAAGTTGAAGGATAATATTAGTATAAAAACCCGCTACCAAATCATCTAACATTACACCCTTTGCTCCGGAAAATCTCTCCCATCTGGCGGCAGGGAAAACTTTTAACCCATCTAAGATTCTAAAGAGGAAAAAACCCAAAAAAAGACTTCTGAAATCTAAATTGATAGATAAAAAACTCAAAAATATCCCTGCCACCTCATCAATAACTATTTTTCGAGAATCCTTTCTCTTAAAAATTATCTCTGCTTGGCCAGCGGTAATAAAACCTAAGATGATGATTAAGCTGGTTACCAAAAGATAAATTAAAAAAGATGACCTTAAAAACCAGATTAAGATTAAACCCACCGCACTGGCAAGCGTACCTGCTAAATAAGGAAAATAACCCAAAAAGAAAAAACTACTGATGAGTTTAACAACAAATTTTTTGAATTCGCTCATCTTAAAAGTATTAAATCTTTACGATTATCTGCCGATTCTTCCAGAGATAAGAGATTCCCGAATAAAGGGTAAGCCCAACCGTGATAAGCATAAGGATATAGATGGTATTACGCAGAAGACTTTCCCAGAAAGGGTTCCAGGTAGAGAATTCCAGCATTATCTCTTTAAAAAGGATGCCTCCCAGTATAATAAAGACTACCACCATCTGAGAAAAGGTCTTGTGTTTACCTGCTTGGGTAGCTGCCAAAACCTTACCCTTGCTTAAAGCGAATAACCTTAAAGAAAAAATCAAAATCTCTCTGGAAAATATAATCACAAACATCCAGGCTTCGATCAACTGCATCTGTACAAAGGCGGCAAAGGCAGCCAAAACTAAGATCTTATCCGCAATAGGATCCATAAGTTTACCGAAATCGCTGACTATATTTTTCTTACGCGCAATAAATCCATCATAAAAATCTGAAAGGGCAGCTAAAATAAATACCACCAGACTTAATACCTTTGCCCATAGACCATGGACAAAAAGGAAGAACATAAAAATAAAAGTAGCAAATATCCTAAATAAAGTTATCCGGTTGGCGATATTCATAATAAAGCTTCTCCCACCAAATCATACTCTAAGGTGTCAAAAATCTTTACCTTTACAAAACTACCTGTTTTTAAATCAACTTTACTTTTTACCCAGACCGTTCCATCTACCTCCGGTGCATCGTAGATGGTACGTCCCAGATAATGGTCGTTCTGCTTCTCATCTATCAGTACATCAACGGTTTTACCTAAAAATTTTTGGTTTATCTGTGAGGAAATCTCCTGCTGTACCTGCATAAGGATCTTAAATCTTTTCTGTTTAACCCGAAAGGGAATCTGAGGTTTTAATTTTTCTGCAGGGGTAGGAGATTCTTTTGAATAAATAAAGGCGCCCAATCTTTCAAATCTTACCTCCTTAACAAATTTAATTAATTCCTCAAATTCCTCTTCGGTTTCCGTAGGAAAACCCACCATCAGGGTAGTCCTTAAAAAAACAGAAGGGATTTTTTCTCTAATCGTTTTAATAAGATTAAAAATATATTCGGAATCCATATCTCTATTCATAAGTTTTAAAATACGGTTATTTATATGTTGGAAAGGTAAATCGATATACTTACAGATACGCTCTTCCTTTTTTATAAGTTCTAAAAGTTCATCAGTAATATTATGGGGGTAAAGATAAAGCAATCTTATCCAACGGATATTTTTGGTATTTTTTAATATCGCCTTTAAAAGTTTAACTAGATTTAATTGAGAAGATATATCTCTGCCATAAAGCGTAATATCCTGTCCGATAAGATTTAACTCTTTTATCCCTCTCTTATCTAACATCTTTGCCTCTTCGATTATGGAATCCAAGGGTCTGCTCTGAAATTTTGGTTTTATCCTGGGGATTACACAGAAACTACAAAAATTAACACATCCCTCACATACCTTTAAATAGGCAAAATGATTGGGCGTAAGAAGGTAATTTCTTATCTCTCCATTTAAAGATATCCTACCCACCAAGGCATCTATCCCTTTTAAGGATAAAAGTAATTTTTCTTTATAGCGTTCTACCAGACATCCGTAAACAATGATCTTATCGAGCTTACCTGCTTTTTTTAAAGAGATTAACTCCTCAATTACTTCCAAAGATTCCTCCACCGCCTCTTTTATAAAAGCACAGGTATTTACAATGGCTATCCTGGCCTTTTCTAACTCTAAAATTTTATAACCTTTATTCTTAAGACGACTCAAGATTAACTCTGTATCCACTAAATTCCTGCAACAACCTAAACTTAAAACTCCTATTTCTTTTCCCATTATCTTAAAATCTGCAAACCTTCCTGGTTAATAATAAGCTTACGGATCATCTGTCCAGCTTTACCCAAAGTAGAAAATGGTTTTTCATTTATATAAAGTTCAACTCCGCCAGCATTACCTAAAGAGAGCTCAACGTTATCCTTCGCCTCCCAGACCTCAAAACTACCCTTTTTTAAAATACTCTGAAAAACTACCTTCCCATCTACGATTGCCTTTACCCAACAATCCTGTTTAGCTTTAAGTCTTACTTTTATTATCTTAGGATTAGAAACCAGAGGGGGTTTTTCTTTGGGCCATTCCAATGCTTTAGGTAAAGTAGTCTGTGGTCTCTGCTGAGGAGTCTCTTTTAGTGTAGATTTGGCTATCTTTTGAGTATTAGATTTCAGTTTAGATAAACCCAAAATAGAAATTATCACTATCAATGAGATAAGGGTTATTTTTATATAAGGGATTTTATATCTTTTAAATTTTATCTGTTGACTACCAAAGATAACACTTTCTTTTTTCATCCCTTGACTTTCTAAATAATTAAATTTTTTAAGCAAATCGTAATAATCTAAACCTAAAAAATTACAGTAGATTTTCAGCAAACCTTTTATATAAACTGAACTAATTTCCGGTAGCTGATCCGCTTCTATCGTCTCCAAGAAACTTAAAGGGATCTTTGTTTTTCTATATACATCCTCAAGGGTTAAACCTTTTTCTAAACGCTTCTCCTTAAGGATCTGACCTAAAGTTTCTTCTTTTTTAGTTCCGTTCATCTTTAGAAATTATATTTTTCTTAAGCCAGGCTTCTCTATCCACGAGGATCTTGCGGGGTTTACTCCCCTCATAAGGACCTAATAGTCCTTCCTGTTCCATCATATCAATGATCCGCGCTGCCCGGGTATAACCCATCCTTAATCTTCTCTGTAAAAGCGAAGCGGAAGCTTGACCGGTTTCCATAATCAACCTTACTGCCTGATCATAAAACTCATCCTTCTCATCGGTTATAAAAGAAGTGGGTTTTTCCTGCAGGAGTTCTTCCTCATAGATCGGCTCGCATTGCTTACGGATAAATTCCACCACCCTTTCCATTTCTCTATCGGAAACCAAACTCCCCTGAGCACGGATGGGACGCGATTCGGTGGGCTTTAAGAAAAGCAAATCTCCTTTCCCTAATAATTTATCTGCTCCATTCATATCTAAGACCGTGCGTGAATCGACTTTGGAGGCAACTTTAAAGGAGATGCGCGCAGAAAAATTTGCCTTAATTACTCCAGTAATTACATCCACCGATGGTCTCTGAGTAGCTAAAATCAGATGTATACCTACTGCACGGGATAACTGCGCCAGACGGGCAATTGCGGACTCGACCTGCTCACCTGCCACCACCATCAGGTCTGCTAATTCATCAATAATTAATACGATATAAGGGAGTTTTTCTTTTTTCTGATTATAGACTTCGATATTCCTTGCACCAACCTCCGCAAAGAGTTTATACCTGGTCTCCATCTCATTAACCAACCAGTTAAGTGCGGTACTTACTTTCTTTACATCAGTTAAAACCGGACAGATTAAATGGGGTAAACCATTAAAAACAGACAACTCTACCATTTTAGGATCAACCATAATGAACTTTACTTCTTGAGGAGAAGCACGGAAGAGAATAGACAAAATCAGGCAATTGACGCAAACCGTTTTTCCTGAGCCAGTAGTTCCTGCAATCAAAAGATGGGGCATCTGTCTTAAATCCGCTACCACTGGCTTTCCGGTAATATCCTTACCGATAGCTAAAGTAAGTTTAGAATCTGTTTCCTGAAATTCCTGAGAGCTTAAGACCTCTCTTAGATAAACAAAACTGGACTGGCTATTTGGCACCTCTACTCCTACCCTACCTTTTCCCGGTATAGGAGCAACTATCCTTACTGATTGGGCTTTTAAATTCAAAGCAATATCATCACTTAAGGAGACTATCTTCTGTAATTTTACTCCTGCTGCAGGTTCCAATTCATAACGCGTAATTACCGGACCCCGTTCAATATGAGTTACCTTAGCGGAGATACCGAAATCTGCTAAGGTCTCTTCTAATATTCTGGCATTGGCGGTAAGGTCCTCTTTAATCTGTCTCTCTGCCAGAGGAGGCGGAGGGTCTAATAAATCTAAAGGAGGAAGTTTATATTCTCCTAATTCCTCTGTAGAGACCTTAGGCAAAGCAATGGGTTTTTCTTTAGGAGGTTTTATCTCTATCTTTGGCAAAGGAGTTTCTTTTTTTACCGGTTTAGAAGAAACTAAGGTAGGAGGAGAAGGCTTTGGTTTAAGCACCGCTTCTTGAGGAAAAGAAACCTCTTTTCTTTTAACCGAAGGCTGAATCCTTACCTTCTCTTTTAAACCCCTAAATTTTCTCCAAAAAAATTTTAAGATATTTTGGAAAATGTAAAATACCCTAATAAAAAAAATAGATACTAAAATATCGTTGAAGAGACTAAAAAATAAAACTAGAAAAGTAAAAAATATAATAAAACTACCTAACCTTCCAAAACCAATAGTAACTGGTTCCTCCAGCAAAATACCGATTAAACCTGCCCGTGAGAACTTTAAATAAGTGGCTTGTGGTCCCAATAAGCTGAGCATACCACTTAAAGAAGCAAGGAACATAAAAAATCCCAATACCTCTACTCCTCTTATATATAAAGGCTTATTTCTAAATAACCTTATTGCCCACCAGAGAAGATACGCACAGATGATATAACTGGACCAGCCAAAAAAGAAAAAAAGAATCCCTGCCAGATACGCTCCAAAGGTACGGATCCAATTTCGGGGAGAAATGTTATAGGGAAAGGAAAAGAACTTGATATCTTCCCAGGAAAAGGAAACTAAACTTGCCAGCATCATGAAAGCGACCGCCAATATAATCAACCCGATTAATTCCTTAACCCTTTTTTCTTTCATTTTCGTGTAATGCCTGTTTTCTACTTAAATTTAGTCTTCCTAACTCATCGATCCCGATAACCTTTACCTTTATCTGCTCACCTACCTTTACTACATCCTCCACATTCCTTACAAAATAATCTGCTAATTCAGAGATATGAATAAGCCCTTCCCGCTCCGGAAATACCTCACAGAAAGCTCCGTAAGGAGCCAGACGTTTTACCGTAGCGGTATAGATTTTACCTATCTCGATATCTTGGGTAACTGCTTCCACCATCTCTATGGCTTTTTTAAAGTTCTCTAAATCAAAACCTGCGATGAGAATCTCTCCATCTTCACCGATATCTATAGTCACACCTGTGGAATTGATAATCTTCTTTATCGTTCTTCCTCCTGGACCGATAAGCTCACCGATCTTTTCTGGATCTATTTTTAATCTTTCTATACGGGGAGCATATTTAGATACCTGTGGCCGGGGAGAACTCAAAACCTCCCTCATCTTATCCAATACACGTAAACGACCATCCCGGGCTTGCTCTAAAGCGAACCTTAGAAAATCTATATCGATACTCTCAATCTTTAAATCAAGTTGAACTGCGGTTATACCATTTTTAGTTCCTGCTACTTTAAAATCCATATCTCCAAAATGGTCTTCCAGTCCAGTAATATCGGTTAAAATTATCATCTTATCATTCTCTTTAATTAATCCTAAGGCGATCCCCGCTACAGGTTCCTTAATAGGAACACCTGCATCCATAAGGGCAAGACTCGAAGCGCAAACTGTAGCCATACTTGAGGAACCATTGGATTCTAAAATCTCCGAGACCACTCTAATCGTATAAGGGAAATCCTCTTTTTTAGGCATTACCGGTAAAATCGCTCTCTCCGCCAAAGCACCGTGACCGATTTCTCGACGGCCTGGACCACGCATAGGAGCGGTCTCTCCCACACTGAAAGGTGGAAAACTGTAATGGAGCATAAAAGTCTTATAAGTCTCACCTTCTAATGCTTCGATAAGCTGGCGGTCTTCACCGGTACCTAAAGTAGTTACCGCTAAACTTTGAGTCTGACCCCGAGTAAATAGACAGGAACCATGGGTGCGCGGTAAAATACCTACCTCACAATGGATAGGCCTGATATCAGAGAACGCCCTTCCATCTAACCGCTGATGATTATTTATTATATAATCTCTTACCTTCTGTCTTTCAATATAAAAAAGGGTATCCTTTATCTGGTTAGGGGTATAATTATCCGTAGCTAAATTCTTTTGGAGTTCTTCTAAAAGTAATTCTCTTGCCTGTTGTCTCTGTTCTTTTTTAGGAAGTTGATGAAGACTTATAATTTTCTCCTCACAGAGCGGTTTAATTTTATTTAAAAGTTCAGGGTTTATCTCTCTATATTTCAATTCAAGTTTTGGTTTAGCGTTCTCCTTGACAAAATCATTTTGAAAAGGAAGTATCTCTTTTATGTTTTTATATCCAAAATCTACTGCCTCTATAAATGTAGCTTCCGAAAGCTCCTTTGCTTTTGCCTCCAACATCACTATGCCGGAGGAGTTTCCTGCAATCACTAAATCTAAAGAAGAATTCTCTAATTCTAAATATGTAGGATTAAGAATAAATCTACCGTCAATATAACCTACTCTACAGGCAGACAAAGAACCAAAAAAAGGGATATCCGAGATCTCTAAAGCCAAGGATGCTCCGATAATAGAAAGGATATCCGGATCGTTCTGTCCATCACTAGAAAGAACGATAGCAATAATCTGAACTTCATTTAAAAGTCCTTTTGGTAAAAGCGGACGGATAGAGCGGTCGATAAGCCGGGAGACAAGAATTTCATTTTCCGAAGGCCTTCCCTCCCTTTTAAAAAAACCAGCAGGGATTTTACCCGCAGCGTAGGTCTTTTCCTGATACTCTACAGTTAAAGGAACGAAATCTATATCTTCCTTTCTCTCCTTGGATATGCAGGCACTTACCAGAACCACGGTTCCTCCGTATTGAACGGTAACCGCACCGTTTGCCTGTTGGGCCATTTTACCCGATTCAATTATAAGTTTTTCTCTACCTATCGGTATCTCTTTGATCATTTTTTCAAATTCAGTTTCTCAATTATCTCTGAGTATTTCTCCCGATCGTTTCTTTTCAAATACTCCAGAAGCCTTCTGCGCCTACCCACAAGGATAAGTAAACCCCTTCGGGAATTAAAATCCTTACGGTGGCGTTTAAAATGCTCGGTGAGGTCATTTATCCTTTGGGTAAGCAAAGCGATCTGCACCGCAGCTGAACCTGTATCTTTGGAATGCATTTTAAATTCATCAATGATTGACTTCTTTTTCTCCCTATCTAAAACCACTTTTTCCTCCTTTTTAAAAATTTAAATTTATTATATGCTAATTTGTAATTTAAGTCAACCTCTTATTAGATACATTTTGTATCTGACATTCTTTGGGATAAAGATAGAGGGGGTTAAGTTTATTTACTGGGTTAAATCTTTTTTTCTTTATACGCTCTAAGGCAATTCTTATAATGTTCGTTCCTCTTGGCCAAAAAAATTCCTCATCAAGGAAACGCGCGTTTTTTATTTTAAAAATAAGTGTATGTTTATAAAGATTTAAACCATCACCTAAAAAAACTACATTTTCCGGAACCATCTTTATCAACTCTTCTATATTAATCAGACGATAAGGAGCTAAGCGTGCCAAATCCGATTTACTTTTCTTATAAAGACAGCTGTAGATAAGTCCTCGCCGGGCATCTAAAATCGGACAGATATATAAGACATCCTTTAGCTCCAAAGCGTTGTAAGCGATTAAATCTAAAGTGGAGATACCGATTAACTTTTTCTTTAAAACCAAACCCAAGGCCTTTGCTGTAGAAACTCCTATCCTTAATCCGGTAAAGGAACCCGGTCCTATCCCTACTGCCAGATAATCTAAATCATCGATCTTTATCTTTAATGAATCAAGAACCCTTTGGATATGCCCTATTAAAAAAACATCATGGCCTCTTCCTAAATTCAAACGATACTCGTAGGTATCTAAACCATCAAAAACGCCTATACACAAGAATCGGGTAGAAGTATCGATACCTAAAATCTTCATTTTAATCTTTTAAGTTTATCTAAAATAGAGTTATAGTGGTTACCCTTAAAAGAAATTTTTATCTTACGGCTATTTTTATCTATGATCTTAAATTCAACTTTAAGATAATTTAAAGGCATAAGAAAATCCGGTATCCTCTGTGCCCACTCAATAACCGTTATACCATCGCTATATAAATAATCTTCGTATCCGGTAGTTAATAACTCCTGGATATTTTTTATTCGATAAAGATCGATATGATAAAGGTTAGTCTTTCCCTTATATTCATTAATTAAAACAAAAGCAGGACTAATTACTTTTTCTTTAGGTATACCTAAACCACAGGCAATCCCCTTTACCAGAACAGTCTTACCTGCTCCTAAAGGTCCATAAAGACAGACGGTATCCTTTGGTCTAAGTAGATAAGCCAGCCTTTTACCTAAAATGAAAGTTTCTCTTTCAGAAAAAGAACTTATCTGCATCAGAAATGCTGAAAACCTTCTATCTTAACTTTTCTTTCTTTAAAATTCCTGTCAATTAATCTTAAACCGTATTCAGAACTAACTATCTGTCCGATACCCTGATAAAGCTTATTTTGAGTGGCAATTAATCTCTTAGCTTCTTTGACTGGTAAAGTAAAGAGTAATTCAAATTCTTCACCTTGGGTTAAAACCTCCCCGATGTCTCTATTTCTATTATAGGGGATAAGCTTCTCATAGATTACCGCGCCGACCTTACTTTGCTCTAATATATGATTTAAATCCTGAATTAAACCGTCAGAGATATCAATCATAGAGTTAACTCTAAAATTCTTTACCAGATATTCTGCCTCTTTTATGCGGGGGACAAAATAAAACTCCTTCTTAGGTTTTCCTAAAGAGCCGGTAATAAAAATAATATCGTTTATCCTTGCACCACTTCTTAAAATAAGATTCTGTTTATCTACAAACCCCACTACACTTATATCTATTACTAATTTATCCGCTTTACTGATATCCCCTCCCACAATTTTAAAATTAAACCTTTCCATCCAAAACTTAAAACCCTTATACAATTTGTTCACCGAATCTAAATCCATATCTTTAGGCAAACCTAAAGAAACTAAAGCGTATCTGGGGATCCCTGCTTTAGCGGCAATATCACTTAAAACCTCACCCATTGCTTTGCGACCAATAAGATAGAAAGGGGTATCTTTTGTAAAATCTACTCCCTCAACCAGCATATCCGATGATAATAACATATACCTTTCTTTATCGAATTCAATCACCGCACAGTCATCACCTATCCCCTTTATTATCGAAGGATCTTTATACCTTAGCCAACTCTCTATCCTCTTAATTAAACCGAATTCGCCTAACTCTGTAATCCTCATCTTAGAAATTTTTTAATATTTTTTTTAAAAGGTGGCCTGATTATACCCTTTTCGGTAATAAAGGCGGTGATTAAATGATGCGGGGTAATATCGAAAGCAGGATTTATAACTTTAATCCCTTCGGGAGCAATTGGTTTTTTAAAAAATAAATGCGTTACCTCCTCAGCAGACCTATTTTCTATAGGAATAAATTTCCCTTCTTTAATCTTTGGGTCGAAACTAGAAAGGGGAGCTGCCACATAAAAGGCGATCCCATGGTGCTTTGCCAAAACCGCCAGGTTATAAGTTCCAATTTTGTTGGCGGTATCTCCATTTAAAGCAATGCGGTCTGCTCCCACCAGAACTTTATCAATCATATTTCTTTCCATAAGATAACCTACCATATTATCGCAGATTAAGGTTACATCTATATTATTCTGTTTAAGCTCCCAGGTAGTTAAACGTGCTCCCTGAAGAAGGGGTCTTGTCTCACAGGCGAATACCTTAAATAGTTTTTTCTGTCTTTTTGCTTCATAAAGTATCCCTAAGGCAGTACCGTAATCAACCGTAGCTAAGATTCCCGCATTGCAGATAGTTAATACCCTATCGTTTTTCTTAATAAGTTTGGCTCCTACTTTGGCTAATCTTCTACAAATTCTCCTATCTTCTTCAATAATTCCTTTTGCCTCTTTAAGTAAAATCTGCTTTATTTGGGATAACGGTTTTTCTTTATTTTCCTCTGCTTTATTTACCATCCGTCTTAAAGCCCAGAAAAGATTTACCGCGGTAGGTCTACTGGAACCGATAAAATGGGAAACCCTTTCAAGTTCTTTTTTAAATTCTGAATAGTTTTTTGCTGAAGAATCTTTTATCCCTAAATACAAACCAAAACCGGCAGCTACCGCCAATGCAGGTGCTCCCCGGATACGCATCTTTTTAATTGCTTCCACTAACTCTTTTAAATTAGAGATATAAATATAGCTTAATCTCTGCGGTAGTTTTGTCTGATCAATTATTACCAGAGAATTATTTTGCCAAGCAATACTTCTTATCCTCATCTTATTTAAAATAAACCTGGGATGAGCGTATTACAGTAAGGGCATCTATTTTCTTTTAGATTATACTCTAAAATACTGAAGTATTCTCTCTTAATTAAAGTTCTTTTACAATTATGACAGAGGGTATCATTGCCCCAACCCCAGACATTACCTACATAAACGTATCTTAAACCTTCTCTATAGCCGATTTCTTCTGCCATCTTAAGGGTAGATTCAGGGGTAACCGAATAATTTAAGAATTTATAATCCGGATGGAATCGAGAAACATGCCAGATGATATCCTTATCAATACGAGCTAAAAATTTAGCAATCTCGGTTAATTCTTCAAGGGAATCATTCTCTCCAGGAATAATTAAAGTAGTTACCTCCACCCAAATTCCTAATTTACGCATATAGATGATAGATTCCTTCACCGGCTCTAAATGTGCGGAACAATTTTTCTTATAGGAAGTTTCTTTAAAAAATTTTAAATCTACATTGGCTGCATCTAAATAGGGATGGATTAAATCTAAAGCTTCTTTAGTCATATAGCCATTGGTGACAAAATTATTATAAAGTCCTTTCTGTTTAGCAAGTTTTGCTATATCAAAAGCGTATTCAAAAAATATGGTAGGTTCCGTATAGGTATAAGATATACTCTTACATTTATTCTTTAAAGCTAACTCCACAATCTGTAAGGGTAAAACATCTTTTTGTTTTTCTAAATCCTGCCTAAAGTATTCTTGAGAAATCTGCCAGTTCTGACAAAAACCGCATTTAAAATTACAGCCAAAGGTAGAGATAGAAAAAGCAGTTGTCCCGGGAAAAAAATGGTACAGTGGCTTTTTTTCAATCGGGTCAACATGTAAAGCACAAGGTTTAGCATAGACAAGAGAGTAAAGTTTACCCCCTCTATTCTGCCTTACCCCGCATATTCCAAACTTATTTTCTTTTATACGACAGCGGTGTGCACAGAGAAAACAACTTACGGAGTTATCCTCTAATCGCTCATAAAGCAATGCCTCTTTCATCTCTTATTAATTAAATTTATAAACATTTTATCCTAAGAAATAAACTAAATCAAGAAAAAGAAAGGCAAAAACAAAGGAAAGGATTTTTTTAAGGATAGATTAAAGAAAACTTAGGGGATTATTTTATAGACCTTATCGTGGGGATGGACCTTCTGGATTACCTTAATCCCTACAATATCTCCTGCCTTTGCCTCGGAAACATTCTGATGTTCAATCTGCATAGAATCTACGGTCTGATTAAAATCAGAGCTGTGCCCTTTAATATGGATACTCTCTCCTATCTTTAAGCTATCCGTAAGCTCTACTATCCCCACGCTGATATGCCCATAATAATGAGTAATTTTACCGATCTCCTTCTCCTGCATAAAATCCTCCTGTTTTTAAGTTTATCCTAAATTGGGTTTTCTTCCCTTATTTGCTCTCTTTGAACGCCAGGATAATTTACATCTACGTTTACGTTTTCCCATATTAATATTTATAATAACTTGCGGGAACCACATTAGAAATATATCTTACCGCTTCAATTATACAGATACGGATTGCCTTTTCCATAGGAGTATTAGCATAAGCAGAAAGCCCTCCTCCCAAAGCCCAACTCCCCAAAAATCCGGTCATAATCGCGCCTGCAATATCCGATGCCTGACCCTGGACACGCGTAGCAGCTAAAACTTCAGAAGTAGAGGCATCGATTACCCGGATATCCAAAGCCATATGGGCTTTATTTAAGGCTGCCCCTAAAAGTCCACCTAAAATACCACTTCCTACCCCTCCACCACCACCAATACCTGCCTGACCTCCGGATGCCTGGGGCTCAAACTCCGTAACCGCAGCGGTAATAATTAAATCTGCGGTCTTAATCTGTCCCCGCTTAGGACCGGTTCCTTGGGCAGCTGCTCCAGAGGCAGCTAATTCCTGTTCCTGCATCACTGCGGATAATGCCTGTCTTTCTACTACGGAAAAACGATTACTATTTACTAAAGCGGTAACTAACATCTCACGTAGTCCTGAACCGATCTCTGCAGTTGCCTTAGCTGCCTTTACCTCAAAATCTGCCACCGCTACCCTTGCTTTTGGTCCAGAATAAGGTGGTAAAGGTTGGGCACCTGCAGTGGTATCTACCTGAGCGGTAGGTTGCATTATCTGTTGTAAAGAAGCACAACCCACCAAAGAGATAATTGACCAAACTAACCCCACCGCAAATAATAACCTTCTTATCATATTTTTTTCCTCCTCCTTATTATTTACTTAAAGCCTCTATTATTTTTGTTGCCATAACCTCACCCGCATTGCTTAAAGCTTCCCTTCCTCCGGTAATCACATCCAGATGTGCAGAATTTCCCGAAGCATCAAGATAAGCAATTACTTTACCATCTTTTACCCGAATAACTTTAGCGGTAATATTAGCAAAACAGGAACGCATATTGGATTGAGGCACATTTGAACCAGCAGAGGCAATAGCTTTTCCTAAAATCACATAATCTGCCTTGGCTAAGGAAGCTAATTTTTTTGATTTCTCTTCAGAAATATTTACCATTCGGAATGCCTTATCCTGTTTGATTATTTTATTAAGAAAAGATGGTTCTAAAATCGTATAACCATTCTCTATAAGTTTTTTAGCAATGGTAGATTCAGTAACCGATAGGTCTACTTCTGATGCCCACCAGGCGCGCTGGGGACCAGAGATATTCTGTTCACTGATAAGCAGAATTATCTTTTTAGGAACATCTTTGGTATATCCCCAAGATATCAAGCCTATTCCTATTATCAAAGCGATCACCAAAATTCTTTTCATCTTCAACACCTCCTATTAATTATAAAAAAATAAATTCTCCTGTCAAGTTATTTTAATTTTTAGTTTATTATTTAAAAGAGGCCATCAATATAAAAGCGTATATAAAATAAAGAATAAATACTATCTGTTCATTAAAATGCTTTGTTTTATAGATATACAAAAAATTAGCCCCTCCCCAGAAAAGGGAAATTAACCAAATTATGCCAACAAAAGAGACATACCGCATTACAAATATAGGGACAAAAAGATAACTTAACATAACTAAAAAAGCAATTATTCTTTGGGCTTTTATCCTGCCAAATATAACTGGCAGAGTAATTACCCCTTCTATTTTATCTGCCTCCACATCCTTTAAGTCTTTGATATTAGAGGAAAGACTAAAGACCAGAAAAATAAGCCAGACAGCCAAAGGATATTTTAAACTTAACATTTCCTCAGTTTTTAAAGAAACTTCGCCTAAGATAAAAGCCAACACTGATTCCAAACCAATCACCAAAGATGAAAAAGGATAAAACCTTTTAATTCTAAAGGGAAAAAGACTATACAAAGAATAAAGAACTATAAAAAGCAAAGTAATCACAAAACAATTATCTCCTACCCACCAGGAAAAAAGTAAACAAAATCCCAAATATACAAATCCCACCTTTAGGTATTCCTCTTTTTTAAAAATGCCTTTGGGCAAAGGTCTTAAAGGATTGGATAATTTATCACTGTTAAAATCCACAGTATCGTTTAAAATAGCGGAAAACTGACAGGCAAAAAAGATAGCTATCAGGATAGATAATGCCCTTATCAGAATAAAAAAATCTTTTGGCAAGAAAGAGGAAAAATAAACTAAAAGTCCCATAAATGTCATAAGCAGATAATGAAAACTGCGCGTGAGCCTTAGATTCTTTAATAGTGCTTTAAATTTCTCTTTTGCATAGCAAAAATACCAGACCGCCACCAAAAAGAAAGCCAGCATCATCTCTATCAACACAAGCCCTGTTTCATCTAAGGTTGCCTTTGAGAGAAAAGTATATGCAGGATAAAATCTATCTTTTATACCCAAAAAGTTAAATACAAAAAATAGAAATCTAAAAAGATAGCTTATTAGCTGAGTTATTATTGCAGGTAAGGTAGCAAAGAAAAAGCATAGACAGAAAATAAAGAACGCTCCCAAAAGCGAAAAAACTAATCGCCTGCGCTTTATAAAAATATAGATAAAGGAAAGAATACTAATAACCCCTATCTCTAATCTTACCGTATAAGGAGCACCTTCTATTTTAAAAAAGGGATTTAAGAAATTTATAAAATTAATTTTTAGATTATTCAGGATATACCGATATTCTATAGTATGGCCAGTTAAAAGAAAAAAGAAAAAATCAACTAAAGCGGGAGAAATTATAATCGGGAAAAATACCAAACCTATACGGGATATTTTAAGGATATCTTCTTTAGAAAATATATGCAGGATAATGACTATCCCTAAAAAAACAGAAATAAAAAATATAGGTACATGGAGAAGATGAAATTGGTCGGGTATAGGAAAGGAGGCGGTAGTAACAATACTCTCTAAGGTATCTCTTATAAAGATTATCAAAAGAACAACTACCAACCACTGCCAGAAACCTATCTCTCTATTTTCCCAATAAGTGATAAGATCGTTAATCTTCTTAGGCAATCTTTAATTATGGCTGGTCTTGCTTATATTCCTTTTTAGGAGTTGATTCGGTAACGGTATCTTCGAGTTTCTCTACACTGATGTTACGGGCGATATTTTTACCCGCTTCAATAATATAATCTATACTTATAGTATCCTGAACCTTTATCTCTGCTAAAGAATTTACACCTTCAAACTTAGTTTTATCATCTACAATTAAAGAGAGTTCTTTCTCGGTATCGGTTTCGTAATCCAGGTATTTTATGGTTATCGATTTATTAGCGTTATCCACGCTAATCACCTCGCCCCAAACCCATTGGAACTCTTCTTCCTCTTGAGATAATACCCAACCGTTCATAAAAAAAATAAAAACAACCAAAAGATACAAAATATAAATTCTTTTCATCATTCCGCCTCCTTTTTAATTATTATAAAAATAGCAACCGGTTTTATTTTTGTCAAGTAAAGATTTAATGCTTACTTTAAATAGATCGTCTGCTGTCGCTGTGAACCTACAGAAACAATCGTAATCGGAACGGAAAGTAAGTTTTCTATTCTTTTAAGGTATCTCTGAGCATTAGGGGGTAAGTCTTTAAAATCTTTTATATTGCCGGTGGTTTGATACCATCCATCCATCTCTTCATAAATCGGCTTTACTTTATTAAAGATATAGGCATCAAAGACGAAATCCTTAAGAAGCTCATTTTTGTATTTATAACCTGTGCATATCCTTATCTTTTTTAAACCATCCAAAACATCTAATTTCATCACCGCGATCTCCGAAACTCCGTTAAGAGTTATGGCGGTCTTTAACATCACTATATCCAACCAACCACAGCGCCGGGGTCTTCCCGTAGTAGCACCGAATTCATTTCCGCGCTGACGGATGATTTCTGAAAAGGAAGGCGCAAACTCTGTAGGAAAAGGACCTTCGCCAACACGGGTAGTGTAGGCTTTAATCACTCCAATTACCTTATCAAATTTCAAAGGACTTATCCCTGCGCCAATAGAACTTCCTGCGGTAATGGTAGAGGAAGAGGTCACATAAGGATAGGTTCCAAAATCAACATCCAAAAATGTCCCTTGGGCTCCTTCAAAAAGGATATCTTTTTTCTGATTAATTGCTGAATTTAATAAAACGGAAGTATTACAGATATAGGGAAAGAGTTTCTGCGCGTATTGCTTATATTGCTGATATATCTTTTTAAAAGAAAATTCCTTATAACCGTAAACCTTCTTAAATATAGCATTCTTTTCTCTAAGATTATCTTTAAGTTTTTCCTTAAAAACCTCTTCATTAAAAAGATCAATTATTCTTATGCCACAGCGCGCTACCTTATCCATATAACAGGGACCAATACCTTTACCAGTTGTTCCTAACCGATGCATCCTTTTTTTCTCTCTCAGTTTATCCATTATACGATGGTAAGGCATAATCAGATGGCAGAATCCAGAAATTTTAAGCCTAGATTCTATATCAATATTTTCTTTTTTAAGATTATCTATCTCTTCTAAAAGAGCCTCTGGATCAACTACTACTCCATTGCCAATTACACATATCTTATTAGGATGCAGTATACCAGAAGGGATAAGATGAAATACATACTCTTTATCATTTACTACTACGGTGTGCCCGGCGTTATTTCCTCCTTGAAAACGGACAATATAATCAGACTGCTCTGCTAAAAGGTCGATTAACTTACCTTTCCCCTCATCTCCCCACTGTAAACCCACAATTACCGTAACCATTTTTTAAATTTTTATAGTTTTTACGGAAAGGATATGGTCTAATTTTTTAATTTTCTCCAACACCTCTAAAGGTACGGGACTATCCACATTTAACACCGAGATAGCCATACCTTGGGGTTTTTCTCTACCAAAGGTCATCCCCGCGATATTGATATTGTGCTTGCCTAAAAGGGTGCCCAAATTTCCAATAATCCCGGGTCTGTCCCAGTTCTGAATTACTAACATCTCTCCTTCAGGAGTGATCTCCACATAATAACCATCGATCTTTACAATGCGGGCAAGTCGATTGGGTGAAAGTGTGCCAACAATCAGATGGGTTTCTTTATCGGTAGTTATCTTAAGTTGAATAGAATTTAAGAATTCTTCTTCTTTGGAGGACTTTGTCTCATTTATCTCAATTCCTCTTTGACGTGCTAAAGAGATCGCGTTAATAAAGTTTACTGACTCTTTTAATATGGGACTAAGTAACCCTTTTACCAAAGCCAGAGTTACCGGACTAGTATCATACTTAGTGAGTTCTCCGCTATAACTTAAACTTATCTCTCTTAATCTTCCTTCAGTTAATTGAGCTCCAAAAGAACCTAACTTTTCCGCTAAATTTATATAGGGAGAAATTATCCGGAATATCTCTGATTCTAAACACGGATAATTACAAGCATTGCGGATACCCCTTCCTAATAGATAATCACGCACACTTTGGGTAATCTCTATAGCCACATTTACCTGAGCCTCTTCAGTAGAAGCACCCAAATGACAGGTAACTATTACATTGTCCATTTTTAAAAGTTCATTATCTTTATCCGGTGGTTCTTTCTCAAAAACATCCAAAGCTGCACCCGCAACCCTTCCTTCTTTGATTGCGGAAACTAATGCCTTCTCATCGATAATTCCTCCGCGGGCGCAGTTAATAATCCTGACTCCTTTTTTCATAATTTTAAACTCCTCATCCGAAAGCATATGTTTTGTCTCCTCGGTTAAAGGGGTATGAATAGTAATGTAATCCGCCTGCTTTAACAATTCTTTAAAATCTACCATTTCTACTCCGAGCCTTTGGGCTATCTCTTGAGAAAGGAAAGGATCATAAGCAATCACCTTCATTCCAAAAGAGATTGCCCGCTTAGCTACCTCAGTGCCGATTCTACCTAAACCGATAATCCCTAATACCTTATTATAAAGTTCTACTCCCATAAATTTTGAACGCTTCCATTCGCCTGCTTTTGTAGAGGCATTTGCCTGAGGGATATTCCGGGAAAGCGCAAGCATCATACTAAAAGTGTGTTCCGCAGTAGAAATCGTGTTCCCCGAAGGAGTATTCATTACAATGATCCCTTTTTGGGTTGCTGATTCTAAATCCACATTATCTAAACCTACCCCTGCTCTACCAATAACCTTTAACTTATCCGCACATTCAATTATCTCTTTAGTTACTTTTGTCGCACTCCTTACAATCAAAGCATCATAATCTTTAATAATCCTCTTTAACTCTTCAGGTTTTAAATCTGTTTTTATATCTACCTGAAATTCTCTATTCTCTTTAAGAATATTTATCCCTTCCTCAGCTATCGGATCACTAACAAGTATCTTTACCATTTAAACTCCTTTCTCTAATCCGTTATGTTCGTTAATTTCGTTATTTATTTTTTAATAATCCTGACCTCTTACTACTTACTACTCACTACTTTTTTCCTAACTCCCTAACTCACCTAACTTCCTAACTACTATCTACTACCTAAAAAGATTTCTTCTGCTGCCTTAACCCCTGCTCCTAAATTAAATTTATAACCCATCTGATGTAAAACTTTTTCTAAACAGGATATACAGAGAATAATATCAAATTCATCAATATAACCCATATGGGCAATCCTAAAGATTTTTCCTTTAAGCTCGCTTTGCCCTCCCGCAATGGTAACCCCATAAACATCGCGCATGGTCTTGACTAATTTTTCACCGTCTATACCTGAAGGAACTTTTACCGCGGTAACTACATCGGAGGTGCAATTTATATCAGTAAAAAGTTCTAATCCCATTGCCTTTATTGCCTTTCGGGTTGCCTCTGCCATTAAATGATGTCGTTTAAATATATTCTCCAGTCCCTCCTCTTTTATCATCCTTATACTCTCATTTAAAGCCACAATTAAAGATATAGCAGGAGTAAAAGGCGTATCTACTTTATCTAATGCCTTCTTTGCCTTGATTAAATCAAAGTAATAACGTGGAGATTTTGCCTGTTTTATTAAATCCCAGGCTTTTTGACTTACCGAAATAAAACCCAAACCCGGAGGAAGCATAAGCCCTTTCTGTGAACCTGATACCACCACATCGCAGTTCCACTCATCAGTCTTTAAATCAATAGCGGATAAACCACTAATCGCATCTACCACCAACACAGAAGGGAAATCTTTTACTATCTCACCGATTACCTTTATATCATTAACTACTCCCGTAGAGGTCTCACATAAAGTAGTAAATACCACTTTAATCTTAGAGTTTGCTTTTAATTTTTTAGCGATTTCCTCAGGTTCTACCGCCTTTCCCCATTCTACTTTAATTACTTCCGTATTTATCCCATAAGCTTGGCATATCTCTGTCCATCTCTCTCCAAATTTACCTGCTTCTACTGTAATTACCGTATCACCGGCTGAACATAAATTTACCACTGCTGCCTCCATCGCTCCGGTTCCTGAAGAGGCAAAGATGAAAACATCATTTTTAGTCTGAAATATATATTTTAGACCTTCGGTTGCCTCTTTTAAAATTGCCTGAAACTGAGGAGTGCGGTGATGAATAATCGGACGGCTTAAAGCTTCACAGACTTCAGGAGGTAAAGGTGTAGGACCAGGTGTTAAAAGATAATTTTTTTTCATCGTTTTTCCCCTTTCATTAAAATTTTATTTTTTCTTTCCCACAATTACCTCATCAATTATCCCGTATGCTTTTGCTTCCTCTGCAGACATAAAATAATCGCGGTCAGTATCACGCTGGATCTTTTCTAAAGGCTGACCCGTATGCAGGGATAATATCTCATTTATCCGGTCGCGTAATTTTAAAATCTCCTTAGCATGACGGGAAATATCTTCTGCTGCTCCCTGAATCCCTCCCCAGGGTTGATGGATCATAATGCGCGAGTTGGGAAGGGCAAAACGTTTCCCTTTTGTTCCTGAAGCCAGTAATAATGCTCCCATACTGGTGGCTTGGCCTACACAGTATGTAGCGACATCACATTTTACAAACTGCATAGTATCATAGATAGCCAAACCCGAAGTAACCGCTCCACCTGGAGAATTAATATATATATTTATATCTTTAGTAGGATCTTCCATCTGCAAAAATAATATCTGGGCAATCACTAAATTTGCTACTATATCATCGATAGCAGTACCAATAAAAACAATCCTGTCTTTAAGCAGGCGCGAATAGATATCGTAGGCGCGTTCATAACCACGGGGGGTCTGCTCTATCACCATCGGAATAAGGGTTTGATTCTTTATTTTCATCTTCACCTCCATTTTTAAAAATTAAAAATGAATCCTTTCTCAGTAATTAGTTAATTTCGTTATTTTACTCACCTAACTCCCTAACTTTCCTAACTCACCTAACTCCCTAACTCACCTAACTCCCTAACTCACCTAACTCCCTAAACTCATCTTGCTTCCTGCCAATCCGCTTCCCTAAATAAAAATTCTAAAACATGCTGAAACATATTTTCATCTTGGGGAAGATTTTCCTTTTTGGCAATCTGAGTAAAAATAACCTCTAAACGTGCCTGTTTCTCTGCTTGGGGTCTTAACTCATCTTCTAATTGTTTTTCCTTTGCCTCAATCTCTTCTTTGGAGAATCCCTTTAAGAGGAGGTCTAATTTTGCCTGTCTTAGAAGATAATCTAATTTTCTTTTCACTAAAGATTCGGGGACTTTAAAATCTGCCTCTTTTAAAAGATACTCTAATATAGTGTTTTCCATATCCTGACGGTTCTGATTCTCCCTCTGAATATAAATCTGTTTCTCTATAGAACTTCTTAGCGCATCTAAATTTGGATAACCAAGACTACGCGCAAAATCATCATCTAATTTTTCAATTTTTCTCTGTTTAAGTAAAGAGTCGATATAGTTGTTGACTTCTTTTTCGGATATATCTGTTTTTTTATAATGTAATTTTATCCCGCGATAATTTTTTAGATTGATCTCTGGAATAACCTCTACCTTTGCCTTGAAAGATAAATTATTCTTATCCAGTTTAATATCATAGATATCCGGATAATCAACTACTTCTAAATTTTCTTTCTCTATTGCCTTCCGGTAAACTTCAGGGATAAGTTCTTCTAAAACCATCTGATTTGCCTGCTGACCATAGTGCTTTTCCAAAATATTAAGTGGAATATGACCGGTTCTAAAACCGGGGATTTTTGCCTCTTTATTGATCCGGTTAAATACATCTTCAAATTTTTCTCTTACCGATTCAGGGTCTGCCTCAATATAAATTTCCCTTTTAGTAGAATCGACCTTTTTGGTATTTACTTTCATTTTTACATCCTAAATTTTTCTCCCAAATAAATTTCCCTTGCTTTAGGATCGTTAATTAAATCAGAAGCGGTTCCCGAAAGAAGGACCTTTCCTTCGGCGATCAGATAGGCACGGTCAGTAATAGAAAGGGTCTCTCTCACATTGTGATCCGTAAGTAGAATACCCATACCCTTATCCTTTAATTCTTTAATAATCTGTTGGGTCTCACTTACCACAATGGGGTCTATTCCTGAAAATGGCTCATCTAAAAGAATAAAGGATGGTTCTGTAACCAAAGCGCGGGTAATCTCTAATCTTCTCCTTTCTCCTCCTGACAATGTATATGCTTTATTCTTTGCCAGATGGGCAATCCTTAATTCCTCTAAAAGAAGCTGAAGTCTTAGCTTTCTTTCCCTTCTGCTCAAAGGTAAACTCTCCAAGATTGCCATGATATTTTCTTCTACAGTTAATTTTCTAAAAATAGAAGGTTCCTGCGATAAATAACCAATCCCAAACCTTGCGCGCTCGTGTATGGAAAGATTGGTAATATCCTGATTATCAAAAAAAATCTTACCCTTAGTAGGTGGGATAATCCCCACAATCATATAAAAAGTAGTGGTCTTTCCTGCGCCGTTAGGACCCAAAAGACCTACGATCTCTGAACGCTTTACCTCAATATTTAGGCCATTTACGACGACCCTTCCATTATAGGATTTAGTGAGGTCCTTGGTTTCCAAAAGTTGCATTGATCTCCTCCTCTTCCGGATAGATAATTAATCTGGGACTACCTTTAAGGATTAATTTTTTCTCCTCTGGCTCATAGATTGCCTCTTGACTAAAAGAGATGTTATCTCCCTTTATAATCCGCACATTTCCCGAAGCAATGATATTTTTTATCTGATTTTGAAGTTTAGTGGTTTCTGCTTTCTCTTTTAAAAAATATACTTCTAAACGGTCACTGTATATCTGAATATCCTCTTTTACTACCTTAACATTATTATAAAATATCGCGATATTTTTCTCGTAATCAATCTCCATAGGACCATCGCAGGTAATGGTAATTTTATTATTAGAATTTAAAATATCTGAATCTTTAGGATTAATCTGAACAGAAACCGCCTTTTCCAAATTTACCTTTTTTAAATCCGTTTGGGCAAACGCTCCTAAGGCAGAGGCAATTATGTTCTGGCGCTGTATATCAACCCTATCTTTAGTAGAGATTATCTGTTTAGTTCTATCCCAATTCAATGTATCAGTAGTAAGGGTGGCACCTTTAGTGGTAGTAATCACCACATCATTTTTTAAATTTAAAAAACCACTCGTTTTATTAAAATCTGCCTCTTTTGCCTTCAATTCTATATCCTCCTCATCGCGGTAAAGCCGGGCGGTTAAATCCTTTATCTTTACAATCTCAGAAAATATATCTGCGGATTTTCCAGAAATTTCCCAGGATTTTTTGCCTTTATCGGAGAAACCAGAAAGATTAAAATCCGCTAAATTCTGTTCTGCCTCTTGGCCAGATATATTATAACTTAAAATCAACAAAAAAAGTAAAGACAGTATCGCTAATCTCATCAAACCGCATATTCCTTAACTAAATCATCCCATAGTCCTTTAGATTTTAAAATTAGCTCTGCCACTTCTCTTACCGCACCTTTACCACCCTCTTTTAGGGTCACATAATCTGCGCAGGCTTTTATCTCTAAAGAGGCATTGAACACCGCCACGCTAAAACCCACCTTCTTCATCAAACCTAAATCCACCAAATCATCGCCCACAAAACAGATCTCCTCATTACTTACCTTATATTTCTTTAAAATTTTGTCTAAAACTAAACTTTTAAAAGGAACATTTTCAAAAATCTCTTCTACCTTCATATCGCGTGCGCGCGGTCTAATCGCAGAGGAACCTTTAGCAGTGATAAGGATGGTAGGGATACCTGCTTTCTTTAACATATACACGCCTAAACCGTCATGCACATCAAAAAATTTTAAATCCCTTCCCTTTGAATCATAAACGATTGTCCCATCAGTTAAAACCCCATCCACATCTAAAAGTAATAATTTTACCTTCTTTGCCTTTTCTAAAATCTCTTTCTCCATCAAATTAAACCCGCTTTTAAAAGGTCTTGAATATCCAAAACCCCTACTACCTTTTTATCCTTATCTACTACCGGAATCTCATCCACTCTTTTCTCCCGCAAAATCCTTCCTGCCTCCACTGCCAGCATATTGGGGTTTATAGTAATAGGATTTTTCGTCATCACCTCTTTTACCTTTCGTTTGCTTAAATCAGGGTCTTTTTCTAAATGCCGGCGCAGGTCTCCATCAGTAAAGATACCTTTTATCCTTCCTTTTTCATCTATCACGGTAGCAGAACCTGCCCTTGCCTGGGTAATCTTTAGTAAAACTTGAGAAACTTTTTCATTTTCTTTTACCAAAGCGATATTTCTGCCTTTGCGCATAATCTGTTCTACTTTTAAAAGTAATCTTTTGCCAAGCATACCTCCCGGATGATAAAAAGCAAAATCCTCCTCTTTAAATCCTTTTAATTCTAAAAGCGAAATTGCCAAAGCATCTGCCATCGCTAAAGTTGCGGTAGTAGAAGCAGTGGGAGCCAACCCTAAAGGGCAGGCCTCTTTTTTTATTGATACATCCAAGACTACATCCGCATGCTCAGCCAAAATTGAGTTTTTGTTTCCCGTAAAGGCAATAATTTTAGAACCGATCTTTTTTAATAGAGGCAGAAGCTGTCTTATCTCCTCGCCTTGGCCACTATAAGAAATAATAATCACAACATCCTCAGAAGTAACCCTTCCCAAATCTCCATGCACTGCTTCAGCCAAATGTAAAAACAAACTGGGAGTTCCGGTAGAAGCCAAAGTAGCGGATAATTTCTGGGCAATTATACCGGTTTTACCCATCCCGCTTACCACTACTCTACCCGAAGATTTAAGGATTAAATCTATCGCTTTTTTAAAATCCTTATTTATTCTTTTCTTTAAATCCTCAATCGCTTTTGCTTCAATTTCCAATACCTCTTTTGCTCTTTTAAAAACATTTATCTTTGCCATAGAACCTTACTTATGGTTTTTACTTCTTTTAAAATTTTATTCAACTCTTTTAAATCAACCATATTTGGCCCATCGCATAATGCCTTATTAGGATTGGGATGCACTTCCAAAAATAATCCATCGCAACCAAAGGCAACCGCTGCCCGAGAAAGTCCTGAAACAAATTCCCTCTGTCCGCCGGAAGAGGCTCCTTTTCCTCCGGGTAATTGCACACTATGAGTAGCATCAAAAATTACCGGATATCCAAAACTCCTCATAATCTTTAAACTGCGAAAATCTACTACCAGATTATTATAACCAAAAGAGGTTCCCCTTTCAGTGATAATGATTTTTCTGTTTCCTGTTGATTCTACCTTTTTAATTATATTCTGAATATCCCAAGGTGCCAAAAATTGTCCTTTTTTGATATTTATGACTTTTCCGGTCTTTGCGGTTTCTATTACTAAATCCGTCTGACGGCATAAAAAAGCAGGTATCTGAATTATATCCAAGACCTCTTTTGCTTTTAAAATATCTTGCCTACAATGGACATCACTTAAAATAGCTAAATTTAATTTTTCTTTTACCTTACTTAAAATCTCCAGCCCCTTATTTAATCCCGGCCCACGGAATGAGTCCAAAGAAAGACGATTTGCCTTATCAAAACTCGATTTAAAGATAAAAGGTATATTTAATTTTTCAGTAAGCTCCTTTATCTTTTTGGCAGTATCCAGACATAATTTTTCTGATTCGATCACACAGGGGCCTGCAATCAAAACTAAAGGGTTATTTCCCCCAATTTTAAAATTTCCGATATTTATCTCTTTAGTCATATTTAGATAATTTCTTTTTCTTTTTTAAGATACTCCTTTAGCCTCTCTAAATCTTGGGGTGTATCTACACCGATAGTTTCGTATTTTGTCTCCAATACCTTTATCTTAAAACCTTCAGATAAAACCCTTAACTGTTCAAGTTTTTCCGTTTCTTCTAAAATTGAGGCAGGCATATTCTTATAGGTGAAAAGAAAATCCTTGGTATATCCGTAAATACCCAGATGTTTAAAATAAATTGGTTCTTTTACCGAAGAGTCTTTTGCTCTATAAGGAATGGGTGCACGGGAAAAATATAAAGCAAAATTATTTTTATCTACCACTACTTTTACCACATTGGGATTATTTATCTCCTCAGGATCCGTAATCCTTTTCATCAAAGTCACCATATCCAAACTCTTATCATTTAAAAGTGCATCCACAATACTATCAATCATCACCGGTCTTATCAGGGGTTCATCTGCCTGAATATTTACCACTACCTTTACATCCATAAGTGCTACCACTTCGGCAATCCGATCGGTTCCGGAAATATGCTCTTTGGCAGTCATCACTACCTTTGCACCGAAACCTTGGGCAACTTCTTTTACTCTTCCATCATCACAGGCAATAATTACCTCATCCAAAAGTTTTGCTTCTTTGGCATTTTCCCAGACATACTGAAGCATCGGCTTGCCAAATATATCTGCCAAGACTTTTCCTTCAAAGCGACTGGATTTATACCTTGCGGGTATTACCGCTACCGCTTCCATATCCCTCTATCCTTTTTAAAAGCTCATCGGGTGTAGTCGTGGCTACCCCGAATTTCCCGACTACAATTCCGGCAGCAAAATTTGCCAGAATTGCCGCCTCTTTAGGCTGAGAACCAGAAACCAAACCTAAGGTAAAAACCGAAATTACCGTATCGCCTGCACCGGAAACATCGAATACCTCTTGCGCCACCGTATCGATCTGATAGGGTTTTTTATTTCTTTCAAAAAGACGCATCCCCTGCTCTCCCAAAGTAATTAAGACCATCTTTATCCCTAAATATTTTAACAATTCTTTACCTGCCTGATTAATTCTTTCATCGGTATTGAGTTTGTCAAAATTTATATTTAATATTTTTTGATTATCCTTTATTTTAATATTTCTAATCGCGTTTTCTGCTTCTTTGCGGTTAGGAGTAATGGCGGTAGCTTTAAGCTTTGCATAGATATCAAAATGGTCCTCTTTAGGGTCAATAGTAACGATCTTCTTCTTTTGACTTATATGAGGATAAATTCTACTCAAAAAATTTCGATTGATTACTCCCTTTCCATAATCCTCAATAATTAGAGCATCCACATTTTTTAAGTTATCTAAAACATACTGGGTTATCTTATGAGATAATTTATCATTACTAAAATCTTCAACTACCTCTCTATCTAAACGCACCACCTGCTGATGTCCGGCAATAATCCTTGTCTTTTTTATAGTGGGCCTTAATTCATCCTGAAATATTCCTTCAGTTTTAATCTTACGTTTTTCTAACTCCTTAAACAATAGATTTGCATCATGGTCAGAGCCTACCCTTCCACAGAGTAAAACCTCCGCACCTAAACTTTTTAAATTCGCCGCTACATTGGCAGAACCTCCCGGCATATAGGAAGGTTTTTCTTTCTGTAAAACTACCGGAACGGGTGCTTCCGGCGAAATCCTTTCTACCTCCCCTTTAATATACTCATCTAAAATGATATCCCCTACTACCAGAATTTTTGCTTTGGAAAAATTATTAATTATTTCTTTTAAATCCTTCATCTAACTCCTTAATATAATCTCTTATCCCCTCTTCTAAGCTAAACTCTGCCTCTATTTTAAGGAATTTTTTTAAATTTTCGGTGTCTGCTTGGGTAAAATTCTGATAATATCCTTCGTAAGGATTATCAAAATATTCTGTGGCCAAATTTGTCTTAAGATTTTGATTTAAAATCTCAATAATCTCATTGAAACTGCGCGCTTTGCCGGTTCCGACATTTAAGATGGCTTTACCTTTAAACTCCAATGCCTTTAAAGTAATGCGGGTTACATCCTTTATATAGATAAAATCCCTTTTCTGCTGGCCAAATTTAAAAATACGGGGGTTTTGTCCATTTTTCATCTGAAGATAAAGTTGATAAATCATACTGGCAGATTTTCCTTTATGGGCTTCACCTTTACCATAAACATTAAAGTATCTTAAACCTACCAGAGTAAAATTTTTAGGCAAACTTTTAAGACTTAAAACTAAACGGTCGCATAATGCCTTGGAGAAACCATAGGTATTTAAAGGGTTTAAGGGTGCGGTCTCTTTTATTTTTCCTTCTATACTTCCATAAACTCCCGCAGAAGAAGCATAAACTAAATTTATCTTTTTATTTAAACAAAACTCTAAGATATTCTTAAAGCCTTGATAGTTGACCTTTAACATAAGCGTGTCATCTTTAAGGGTAGTATCGGTAATCGCTGCGGTATGGATAACCGCATCTAACTTGGGAAGTTTTTTTAAAAGGTCTTTATCTAAGATATCTCCAAAGATAAACTCACCTTTAAAATCAGGGATATTTTTAAAATTGCTGGAGGAAAAATTATCTAAAATAATTACTTTTGCTCCTTTTTCCTCCAAAGCCCTTACCAAAGATGAACCAATAAAACCAAATCCACCCGTAACTAATACCTTCATCTTTTTAATTTTAACATTAAATCTTAACTAAATCAATTCTTAAATTTATAAGGGGAATTTTAAGGATTGATTAATTTTAAGAGTTTTTTATATATTTTTTTATTGGAGGCGATATAACCAAAAGAATTTATATCCCAAGGTCTTCCCTCTAAATCCGAAACTTTTCCTCCTGCCTCCTCCACCAAAAGTAAACCACTGGCAAAATCCCAGATCTTATCATTGTACTCTATCTCTGCCTCAATTTTCCCTTCCGCAATATAACTTAAAGACCTAACCGTTGAGCCAAACATCCTTATATTAAAAACCGCCTCAGATAAAACCTTTAAGTCCCTCAACATCCTTTCTTTTTGATAACGGATACTGCTATCAAAGATAAGGGTTGCTCTTTGGATATCTCTATCGGAAACGAATATTCTTTTACCATTTTTAAAAGCACCTTCTCCTTTTATGGCTAAATAAAGTTCATCTTCAGGTGGCATATAAATTACTCCTAAAATTACTTTCTTTTTATAAGCCAAAGCAACGGATACCCCAAAGATATCCACATTATGAATATAATTATGTGTCCCATCTAAAGGGTCAATTATCCAACTAAACTCAGAATTTCTTTTAACCGGATTTTCTTCAGAGATGATATTCTCTTGGGGAAAATTTTTGATAATTAAATCCTTAATAATTCTTTCTGCCTCTAAATCCAGTTCGGTAACTAACTGGCGATGTCCTTTTTCTTTAATTTGTTTTACTTTGCCAAAATTATCCAAAAGGAATCTTCCTGCCAAAGTAGCGGACTGAATAGCTATATTTTTCCTTAATTCCATATCTTTTATTTTTCTCATCGCCTTTAAATCTTTCCCATTATAACAAAATAAAAAAATCTGGCAATATTTTTGTAAATTTATATTTTCGTTATTTTCGTTTAGTTCGTTATACTGATTAAAAATTCACTTTAATTACCATTTACCAATTACTGATTACCGATTACTAATTTTAACCCTAACCCCTCAATACTCAATACTTACTACTTACTACTCACTACTCACTACTTTTCCCCTAACTTACCTAACTTACCTAACTCACCTAACTCCTACCTACTATCTACTACCTACTAAACTTTTAGAATTTCTTCTGCTACCTTTAAAACATCTTCTACGCTGATTGCTTTAAGACATAAAAATCCCTTTTGACAGTTATGGGCAAGGCAGACTTGACAACCCACTTCTTTATGGATTACCCTATCGTATTTTCCCAAAGGACCCCAGCGCAAAGGACTTAAACCTGCTTGATTCCTGCCAAAAATAGAAATCACCGGTGTTCCCACTGCAGAAGAGATATGTACAGGTCCGGAGTCATTAGAAATAAATAACCTACATCTTTTTAAAAGATAGGCAAGTTCTCCTAAAGAAAGTTTTCCTGCCAAATTAATTGCCTTTTCCTTCATCATATTTATTAACTTTTGGGCTAAATCTATATCTTTTGGACCTGCTACTACTAAAATTTTAAGATCGTATTTTTCTTTTAACTTATCGCAAAGTTCAGCAAATCTTTCTGGTGGCCATCTTTTGGAAGGGCAAGTTGCGGAAGGATGAACCGCTATTAAAAAATCATCTTCTCTTATACCTTGTTTTTCTAAAAGTTGCTCTACATATTTTTTGGCTTCTGCTTTTATGGGAACAAAAATTTGATTTTCTAAATCTTTTAAGCCTAAATAACGCAAAAGGTCAAGGTTATATTCGGATTCATGCTTTTGGCCTAATTGTTTTGTGTGGGGAATCTTATCTGTAAGCAAAAAGCCTAACTTGCGGTTATAACCTACTCTTTGGGGAATACCTGCAAAGAAAGTCACCAGATGCACGCGGTTAGTAGGATGTAAAATTATAGCTAAATCAAACCTTTTCTTTTTTAAGTATCTACTAAAACGCAGAGAGGCAAACCAACCTTTATGTTCATTTTCCTTATCATAAACAATCACCTCATCTAAATAGGGATTACCTTCCACCAGTTCTTTTGTATTTGGTGATACCATCATCGCAATATAGGAATTGGGAAAATATCTTCTTAAATTCTTTATTACCGGAGTAGATAAAACCACATCACCAATTTTATCTGTGCGCACAACTAAAATTCGTCTGTATTGAGTATTGAGTATTGAGTATTGAGTATTAGAGGATAATATCTTTTTTACTGCGGTTAACACATCTTCTACTTTAATTAGCTTCATACAATCTAAGGTTTTAAATCTACATTGGGCTTTTTCACAAGGCCGACAAAAGAGCTCTTTTTTTACTATTAAAAATTTTTCTGACCAAGGACTATATTTTTCCTCATCCGTAGGACCAAAAATCGCTACTATGGGTATATTTAAATAACTTCCCAGATGCATCACCGCACTATCATTGGTGATTAAAAGTTCTGCTTTCTTAAGCAAAATAGCAAGTTCTCTTAAAGTAGTTTTTCCCGTAAAATCAAAAACATTATCCTTTGTTTTCTCAAAGATATAACTATTTATCTCTATATTATCTTTATCTCCCACAAGGATGATTTTAAATTCCTTTTTTAATTCATTTATTAAATCCACAAACTTTTCCTTCTGCCAACGTTTAAGATGACTGCGCGCTCCTGATGCTACAACTATAATTTTATCTTCGGTTTTAATATTATTTTTCCTTAATAAATCTTGGATATATCTCTCATCATTCTCATCGGTGTAGAAACTTTTTATTTTTATCTCTTTAATTTCAGGAATAATTTTTCTTACCAAGTAAAGATACCGCTTTTTCATATGTTTTATCTCTTTGGGAATAATTCTAAAAAAGGTGGAGGTTTTAAATTTAGCAGGAATTAATAATCCATATAAACTATGCCTTAAATCTATCACTAAATCGAACTGTTGTTTTTTTAAATTAAAAAATAAATCTATCTTTTTCTTTAAGGACCATTTCTTATCGTAGAGGATAAACTCATGGATAAAAGGGTTATGCTCAAATATCTCTCGGGTTCGTTGTGTTGCCACAACTGTGATCAAACTAAAAGGAAAATTTTCTCTTAAGGCATCTAAAACTGGTAAACTCAAAATCACATCACCGATATTACTTAAGGTTATAAAGAGGATTTTATTAATCATAATTATCTTACTATCCGCTATACGCTATACGCTTAATTTCTTTTAAAACTTCCTCAGGTGTAATCGCTTTCATACAGCGGTTATCATTACAGTTGACTACATAGCAGGGGATTTTACAACCAACATCTTTTTTTAAAATAATTACATTATCTATTGGGTAAGGTGAGGTAGTAATTAAAGAAGTAGGACCAAAAAGGGCAATAATTTTTTTTGTTCCCACAGTGTTTGCGATATGTAAAGGTCCGGTATCTGCACTAATAAATAGATTAAGTCTTTTACATAATGCACCAAACTGTTTTAAATTGAGCTTTCCGCAGGTAATAATTACTGAGGGATTATTAGTTTTTATATCTTGGGCTAAAGAAAGATCACTTTCTGCACCGGTAATAATTATTTTAGAGGGTATCTGTTCTGTAATTTTTTGTATAAGTTCTTTCCAGTAATTAACCGGCCAGCGCTTGGGAAGCCAGTTTCCGAAAGGATTTATTCCCACTAAAAGATCACTTTCTGTAATTTTATTTTCTTTTAAAAAATTATCCACAAAAATAAAATCTTCTTTACTGATAAAAAAATCTAAATGCTTATCGATTACTTTAAGTCCTGCTCCTTTGATTACCCCTAAATAATAATCAATCCGATGTAAAGAATCCCGATCCGGATGGGGGATTTTTTTCGTCAGTAAAAATGCTCTTTTTTTGGTAGCATAACCAACTCTCTCTTTAATCCCTGCTAACCACAAAATAAATGCCCGGGTAAATGAACGGTGCAATAAAAATGCCATATCAAATCTTTTGGCTTTAATTAAATTGATAAATTTTAATTTTTCTTTAAGACTGCGCTGTTGGTTTCTCTCATCAAAAAAAATTATCTCATCTAAATAGGGATTGCCTTCTAAAACCTGAAAACATCGGCTAGGAATCACACAGGCAATAAAGCTATTCGGAAAGTTATACCTTATATTTCTTATTACGGGAGTGGAAAATAAAACATCGCCCAACCAATTAACATCGAATATGAGGATGTGTTTAGGCTCCATATTGCTTTAAAAGGAGTGCATAAACTCTTAATGTCTGCTCAACCATCTTCTCATAAGAAAAGAATTTAACTCTCTCATAGGCAGCCATAGATAGTTCCTCTGCCTTTTTGGGGTCATAAAAAATATCAATCACTGCCTGGGCTAATAAATCTGGTCTATGAGGAGGAATTAAAATCCCTGCCTTTGCTCCATCCAAAATATAAGGAAGCTCGCAAACACAACTGGCAATTATCGGTAATTTCATCGCCATGGCTTCTAAGACAGATAAACCAAATGGCTCATAAGTAGGAAGAAAACAAAAAACATCCATTATCTCCAAAAATGGCCTTATATCCTTTAGGGCACCGAAAAACTTAACATTTTTAATTATACCCAGTTTTTTTACTTCCTTTTCTAAAAATTCTCTGTCTTTACCATCGCCTAATAAAACCAAATACGCCTGAGGGATCTCCTTTATTATCTTAGGCATAGCTAAGATTAAATCCTGTTGTCCTTTTATTCTTTCTAAACGCGAAACATTACCGATGATAAAACTCTCTTTTGGCAAACCCAATTTTTCCTTGTCTATAGATTCCCAACCACTATAAAAATATTCCAGGTCTATCCCATTATAGATAACCTGGATTATTCTTTCTTTAATCTTTAAACCCTGGATAAGTTGTGTTTTTACCGTTTGGCTTACCGCAATAACCTTACTGCCTAAAAAAGGAAATAAGATTCTTGACCATCTAATTTTATATAAACCATGACAGGTGCTAATATAAGGGATCTTAAAATGTCTTGATAATAAAAAAGCGATAAGAGAAGTCAAGCGGGTATTGGCATGAATTATATTAATATCTTTATTCCTTAAGTATTTAGTTAATTGATGGTAGGTAAAAAGAATCTGAGGATTTAATTCTGATTTACTTTTAAGCCAAAGCGGTATAAATTCTAAACCGGTATTTATAAACTCATCTTCTAAATCTCCTCTTTGTGCCGCCACATATACTTTATGCCCCAATTTTGCTAATCCCTTGCCTAATAAAAAAACATAACGACTAATACCTCCGATATTTAAATGATTGGTAAGTAGCAGGATATTCATTGTCCTAATAATTTTTCTACTGCTTCTAATACTTCTTGAGGTTTAATTGAATACATACATTCTTTAGTCTTACAGGTCTTTTTATAACAGGGACTGCAGGGAATTTTTTTGTAAAGTAAAATACCTCTTTTAGATAAAACTAAATGTCTTTGGGGATCCGTTGGTCCAAATAAAGCAATATAAGGGGTCTTAACCGCCAAGGCGATATGTAAAGGTGCGGAATCAGATGATATATAAACTTTACAGCGCTTAATCAGACAGACGAGTTGATTTATAGTAGTTTTTCCACAGGCATTGATAGGTTTTGTCTCGTAAATTCTATTAATTAAATCCCTAGCCAAATTCAAATCCTTCTCCGTTCCCGTAATTACTACCCTTAAACCTTTTTGCGATAATCCTTGGCATAATTCTTGAAAATATTCCAGTGGCCAATTTTTGGTCTGCCATTTTAAAGAAGCAGAAATATTTATACCAATGAGTTTTGTAGAAGGACTTATCCAATGCGCATTTAAAAATTCTTCAATATATTTTTGGTCTTCCTTACTTGGCCAAAGTTCAAGTTCCTCTTCTTTAAATTCAATATCCAGCATCTTTAAAATGCGTCCCTGATGCTCTAAAGGACCTTTATCCATTTCAGTATAAGGAATTTTCTTATTAAGTAAAAATCCTAATTTGCGATCAAAACCGTAACGCAGAGGCACTCCTGCTAAATATCCTAATAAATGACTGCGGTAATTATTCTGAAAATCAATCAGCAGATCAAAATTGCCCTTTTTTATTCTACGGGCTATACTTAAAATTCCTAAATATCCTTTATCTTTCCCTTTGTAATCATAAACTATCAAACCATCAATATAAGGACAATTAAGCAGTACCTCTTTAAATTCTTCACCTACCAAAACGTATATCTTATAATTAGAAGGAAAATGTTTCCTTATGAGTTTAAGACTAGGGATAAATAAGATCAAATCACCCAAAGCACTTATCTTAATCAATAAAAGCTTAAAACTATTTAATGCCTCCTCATAAACTTTAAGGGTATTTTCAGCAAAATTCTCTAAGGTAAATTTTTGTTTTATCCTTTCATAGGCATTTTTAGTAATCTCTTCGGCTAATTTTTCATCCATAATTAATCTTATAATTGCTTTCGCCATCTCCTCAGGTTCAGATGGTGTTACCAATAATCCTGTTTTCCCATCTTCGATAATCTCAATTGCTCCTCCCAATCTGGTTGCCACTACTAAAACACCTGAGGCTTGCGCTTCAATAATCACCCTACCAAAGCTTTCTGGTTTAATACTGGAAAGCACTAAAAGATTAAGTCTTTCCATAATGGAGGGGATATCATCCGTCGCTGAGATAAAATCTGTAATATTTTCTAAACCTAATCTTTTTACTTCCATTTCTAATTCTTCTTTGTATTCTCTTTTGGGAGCATCTCCCACGATTAATATCCTTAAATTTTGATCACACCACTTTAAAACCTTTGCCATTGCTCTTAAAAAATAGATATGTCCTTTAAGAGGCGTAATCCTTCCGATCATTCCGACATAATAAGGATTTTTATTTCTCTTTTCATAGGGAATAAATTTAAACTTTTCTAAATCCACTCCCCGGGCAATAACTCTTATCCTTTCATAAGGAACCCCAAAATCCTTCTGCATATGCCTGGCAACGACTGTACTTGGACAAATCACCAGTTTTCCCCAGCCCATCACCGAACTAAAAGGATTTTTACTATAATAACCGTGACAGGTAGTAATAAAGGTAGTTTTAGTTTTACGACAGGCAAAATAAGCAATCCAAGCAGGTATCCGCGAACGGGCATGCACAATTTGGATATTTTCTTTTTTTATAATTTTTATTAATTCTGGAATCATCTTAAGGATATTAAATAAGGATTTTTTATGGACAGCTAATGTATAATGGATTGCACCGTAGGATTCTAATCTCTTTACCAATCTTCCACCCGCAGATACCACTACCACTTTATGACCTATTTTAACTAAATATTTTGATAAATCTAAAACTCCGGTCTCTACCCCTCCCACATTTAACTCTGGGAGAACCTGCATTATGTTCATAGTATCTCCTCTATGGCTTTTGCAATTTTTTCTCTATCATTTAAATTAGGTATAGGTGGGCTCTTTAAAATAATTTCTTTTATTGTCCTTTCTATTCCCTGTGGCTCTACTAAATAAATATATTTTTTCTCTAAGAAATGCTTTAAAAATAATTTATGTCTTCGGTTAAAAATTTTATCCTTAAAAACTAAAACGTACCTTTTGGCTGAAACTGCCTCAGTAATCATCGAGATACTTTCCGGAGAAACAACTACAAATTTACTTAAAGCCAAAATCCCTTCCACAGCAAAAGGGTAATTTTTCTCATTGGCAATTATTAAAATTCCTAAATGGGAAAAATTTTCTAAATTATCCTTGAGTAAAATTTCTATATCTTTTGAGGTTCTGCGCGAGGTAGTCAAAAGGACTCCGCAGTTATTCTCCTCACAGAACCGCATTATTTGTTCAATAACTTTTAAGACTATTTCTTTTTTAAGTTTAAAATCTTTAGTATCGCCTCCGATAAGCAAACCTATATAAAAGGGAAAATCTTTTTTGATTAAACTTTTAATTTTTTCTTTAGATTCTTCTAATGTCCTTTCATCTATATAGGTTAAGGCACCATCTAAAACTAAGGTATTCTTGCGAAAAGCCAGCCCATCATGAAAAGGAGCAATTACTAAATCAAACCTTTTTGTGCTTAAGATACTGGGTCGCATAATTACAATCGACTTTGCTTCATTTAAACTGGAAACTACAAAATTTACTCCTGCCAAAGATGAACCGCAGGAAACTACTATATCCGCATAGGTAGAGCTTATCTTTAAAAAACTTTCTTTATTTAAAAAATTTTTAAGACACCAGAGGCATTCTCTACATTGGGATTTCCTTGCCAAACCTACACCCATAATCTGTAAGTTTTTAGATAATTTATTTTTAAAATCTATTTTTATCCTTTCTATTTTTACCAAAAGACCTTTTTTAATTGCTACATCTTTGATTATTTTACCCAAAGCATCCAACTGTCTAAGGTGACCTGCCTTATCGTCCTCCAAAAATAGAACTGTTCTATCCTGATTATACTTAAAACGCTTATAAAACCATAAATAATCAGAAGGGTTTTCTTTAATACAGGCTTCAAATATCCGGTTAGTTTGCTTTAAATTGTAAATCAGGTCTTCTTTACGATTGTTTGTATATCTTATTTTTAAAGGAGGGAGTAAAACAATTTTATGTTTAATGAGCCCTTTTCGGATAACATATCCCGGGATTACTGCTACTTTTGTATCCAAAGCCAAACGCATGGCTAAAGTAGGGATCCTGCTGATATGTCCAAAAAATTCCAAAGGTAGACCTTCCTTTATCCCATGGTCAAAGACCAATCCTAATATATTTGCTCCTTTTAAAATATTTATTGCCTGCCGAGCCTCTCCCGCATAGATTACTTTTATACCTTTAGACATACGCAGTTGATTTAAAAATCTATCTAAAAGGGGAAACTTTCTTTGTTTCTCTGCTAAGATATAAAAAGGTAATCCCAAAACCCCTGCTACCGCAAAACAGATCTCCCAACTTCCCATATGGATTCCTAAAAGGATTGCTCCTTTTTTTTGTTTAAGTGTTTCATTTAGATATTCTAAGCCTTGAATTTCGATATTCCTTTGGATATACTCTTTATTGATTTTAGGGATAATTAAAATCTCCATCAAACTCATACCGAAATTCTGGAAATTTTTCTTAAGGATACTTTTTATCTCAGATATACTTTTATAAGGAGCCAGACACATCCTTAAATTCTTATAGGCGATTTTGCGATGCTTCCTATCCAGATGATACAAAAGTGTGCCTAAAATTTTCCCCTGCCATACTAATATCGGTGCGGGGAAAATATTAGATATCCTAAGGAGAATTTTAAGAATTATATATAGAAAGTATTCTTTTAAAGAAATTATCTTCTTCATTTATCTTAATGGTTATTTTTAAAACATAAATCTCCATATCCGAAAGAGCAAAATCTTTTAGTCTTACCGCATCTTTTTGGGTGGTAATAAAGATGTTGGTATTATTTCTTTTACCTTCCGCTTTTATCTTTTCAATATCAATTTTACGATAAAAATGATGATCCGGAAACACTATATGTTCTTTTACCGCAATATCCATATTTAAAATCAATTCTTCAAAAGAATCTGGTTCAGCGATCCCCGAAAATAAAATTACCTTTTTATCTTTAAAAAAAGAAAAACTGATGAGTCCTCTTTGGTTTAATCTATAAAATCCCAAAGGTAGATACTCTGCCTCAAATATAAAAAAATAAGGGTTTATACCTTCAAGAAAAACTTTCAAGTCCAAAGTATCTGGATTGAGGTTAGTTTTAGTCAAAACGATAATCTGAGCTCTCTTCAGCCCATCTAAAGGCTCACGCAAGATTCCCCGCGGGATAAGTTTTCCATTACCAAAAGGATTAGTTGCATCAATAGTTACAATCTCTAAATCCTTTTTTATCTGCCACTGTTGGAAGCCGTCATCAAGGATCACTGTGTCCACTTTATAATCTCTGATTGCTCTCTGAATCGCCCTTAATCTATCTTTATCCACAATTATCGGTATATCTTTTAAATTATCCTTAAGCATCTCTGGCTCATCGTTTAGGTTTTGTCCTTGAGCATACCCCCGACTTAAAATAGCTATCTTTTTTTTCTCTCTCTTTAAAAAATTGGCAAGATACTCTACTAAAGGGGTCTTTCCTGTTCCACCTAAAACAATATTACCTACACTTATTAGTTTACAACTAAATCTATAAGCTCTTTTTATTCTAAAATTTCTTATAATTCTTATAATTAATTCATACAGTAAAGATAAAAGATAAAGCAATTTTTTTATAAGGTTAGAAAGAAAGTCATTTTTTTTATCTTTGGCTAAACTATAAAGATAAGCTAACATCTCTTTTATACCAGCATTGAAAATCCTCTTTTGTCCAGTCACCGGTTAAAAGATAAGAAAGCGCTGGACAACTAGAACAACCCTTAATATCACAATCCGCACAACGACCCCTTTTTCTTGTTTCAATTATCCTTTTTAAAATCTCTGAATTTATAATCTCATCTAAAGAATTCTCCAATAGATTTCCCAATTTAAGGATAAATCTCCTACAAGGATATATATCAGCATTAGGCATAATACAGAAGCTATCTTTTCCCACATTGCAAGATGCACCAAAAAGTTCTATTTTTTTAGGGAAAATCCTTATCCAGAAAGCCCGATAAGTCAATAGATCTTCTAAATTAAAAGAAAAATTATCCAACTTTAAGAGTTCTTTATTTAAATTATACCAGTCATCACTTTCTAAAAGTTCTCCACTTATATTTCTTCCTCTTCCCAAAGGGAAAAAGCGCTCAATGATAATCCCGGAAATTCCTTTCTCTTTGGCTAAATTAAAAAGTAGGGGCAGTTCTTTTAAATTGGATTTAAAGGCGGTAAACATAAGGATTGAAGATATCTTTGTCTTCTCTTTAAGTATCTGAATTGCCTTAAAAACCTTAGCATATGAACCTTTGGCTCTTATCGCATCGTTGGTTAAAGGATCTGCTGCCTCTAAAGAAAATTTTATCTCCTTAAGTTTAGAACAGTTCTTTAATTTTTCTATTGTCTGCTCATCTAAGAGACTGCCGTTAGTAATAATAACAAATTTTTCTATTGCTGTTTTAGGTTCTAAATAATCTAAGAGTAGAAAAAGTTCTTTTTTTAAAAAAGGCTCTCCTCCGGTAATATTTATAACTATCCTCTTTTTATTTTCTAAAGCATACTGGATAACTTTATCCGCTATTTTTTTTATTCCTTGCCAGTCTAAATCCTCTTTATCGTCAAATCTATTCTGATAGCAATGTTTACAGCGATAATTACAGAGATTAGTTATGTGCCACTGAAAATAGAGCTTATCCATGCTAAATTTTTCTCGGTTATCCCTTTATTCTTTTGGATTAAATTATAGGCATTTTCTCCTAAAAGAACTGCCTTTTTGGGTTCGCTTAAAAGTTCTTCGATCTTTACATAAAGTTCTTCGGAATTATCTACCTTTATCGCAGCATTTTCTCTTAAAAATTCCTCGCTTATATCCTTAAAGTTAAACATATAAGGACCAAAAATTATCGGTTTTTTAAATAATGCGGGTTCTAAAATGTTATGCCCTCCAATCTTAACTAAACTGCCTCCCACAAAAACGATATCCGCAAGCGCATAGTAATTCATCAATTGACCAATGGTATCTAAAATAAGTAGTGAGTAGTAAGTATTAAGTATTGAGGAGACTTGGGAAATCCTTATGGAATTAAGGCCGAATTCTTTAGCCAATTTTTCTATTTCTATAACGCGCTGGGGATGCCGGGGAGCAATCAATAAATTAAGTAAAGGAAATTTATTTTTCAATTTAGTATAAACTTCAATGAGTATCTTTTCCTCTCCAGGATGGGTGCTTCCCGCAACTAAAAGTTTTTCTTTAGAACCTAATCCCAAAATTTTCCTATAATCTGTGTAATCGATCTTTAAATCGGCGAAATCTTTAATATCAAACTTCATATTTCCGGTAATCTTTATTTTTGTTTTATCTGTTCCCAATTTCAAAAATCTCTCCTCATCTAATTTGGTCTGCACTAAAAATAGGTCAATCCTCTTTAATAAAGGTTTTAATAACCATCTAACCATCATATAGCCTTTAAAAGAAAGTACAGATATCCTTCCATTTACCAAAATTATCGGTATATTTTTTTGTTTTACCGAAAGGATAAGATTTGGCCAAAGTTCAGTTTCTAAAAGGATTAATAAAGAGGGATTAATTTTACTTATAAAAGAGCGCATCAGAAAACTTAAATCCAAAGGTAGATAATAAGTATCCTCTTTGGGTAAAATCGATTCCGCTATTTTTTTACCAGTAGAGGTTATGGTGGTAAGGATAATTCTTCTTCCCGGGAAAAGCTCTTTCAGTCCTCTAACCAGAGGACGCACCGCCATCACCTCTCCTAAACTTACCGCATGTATCCAGAGAGGACGATCTAAATAGAAATCCCTCGGTAAGATAAATCTTACTAAAAAATCCTTTAGCGATTTTTTTTTAAAGAGATAATAGGGAAGATAAAAAAAACCAACAATAAAAAATATCAAATCGTAAATTAAACACATCATTTAGAATAACCGATTGCGATTATATAAAGAGGCTCCTCATCTAAACCTATAGGGAGTAAATCTTTAACTGCGGGATCATCAAAGGCACCCACGCAGACACTTGCCAATCCTAATGCGGTTGCCTCTAAGATTATATTTTGTGCAATATGACCTGCCTCCATATGGACGTATCTTATCCCCCTTTGACCGTATTTTTTAGTTGTTCTTGAATAAACCGCACAGATAACTATATCTAACGGTGCCTGACTAATAAAATTTTGCCCCCAAGCACAGAAGCTTAATTTTTCTCTTAAATCTCTATCATCGGTTTTAACCAATTTATGCCCTAAAGGAAGATAATGAAAAACACCTTCTTTGGTAAAAACATAAAGTTCCATAGGATAAAGTGCACCTGCGGAAGGAGCACTACGCAGAAAAATACCAAATCTTTTATCGGTTATCCCTTGACCCGCCCAGAGGATTTGGCTTATCTGATTTAAATCTAAATCCTTATCAAGAAACTCCCTCTGTGAGCGTCTTTTAAAAATAGCCTCCTCTAAGGACACATTACCTTTAAGGGAAGGCTGGGGTAAAACTATCTCTTTATCCTTTCCCATAACTATCTCCTTGGTTAATATAAGAATTATAAATAAAATGAAGAGCTTTTTCATCTATTTAATTTTAACATAATAAATAACCAAAAGCAAAAAATAAGATTTAGGTTTTTTGATTATTTAAGAGTTCAAGGAAAGCATCTACCACCCGGGGATCAAAATAGGAAGCACGTCCGTTTTTGATTATCTTAACTGCTTCAGAAAATGGGTAGGCTTTACGGTAGGGCCGGTCAGAAATTAAAGCCTGAAAAACATCCGCTATCGCTAAGATCCTGGCTCCCAAGGGAATCTCTTCTCCTTTTAAACCGTAAGGATAACCCCGGCCATCCCATCTCTCATGATGGCTGAGAATTATGGGAATAACCGGATGGAAGAAATGCACCGCTCTTAAAATCTCTGCTGCGATACGAGGATGTTGCTTTATCTGTTTAAATTCAGAAGGGCTAAGTTTTCCTTTTTTAATTAATATTTTTTCGCTTATCCCCACCTTTCCCAAATCGTGCAGAATAGCTGCCTGCCGGATAAACTCAATCTCCTGAGCAGGTAAGGAAAATCTTCGGGCAATTTCCACCGCATAATAAACTGTTTTCTCTACATGTTCTCCGGTGTATTGGTCCTTTGCCTCAATAGTCTTAGCAAAGGCATAAATGGATTCCATAAGACTCTGGTTTGTCTTTTTAACCGCCCTTTCAATCTGGTCCTTCAATTTATTAATTTCCTGAAGAGAACTCCTCTTTATGAGTATGGGAGGTTTTTTTGCTTCTTTTTGAATATCTAAACAGGAAACTATAGCATTGCCTCCTTTTTCCTTTGCCCTTAATAGAAGTTTCTCCGCTAACTCAACCATATCGTCAACCTTTATCACCCCATCTTCAGGATAGGAAACCACCGCTATACTAAATTTTATTTTAATCTTCTCTCGGCGGTTTCCAAAATTACAGGCACTTATATTCTCAAAAATGCGCTCTGCTAAAATAGTTGCTCCTGACCTATCTATTCCCGGAGCAATAATTATAAATTCCTCTCCAGAATAACGGATAACTATATCGTATTTGCGTACCAGTGTCTTTATCTTCTTTACCAACTGAACTAAAATCAGGTCTCCAAAACGAAATCCGTAAAGTTCATTTATAGACTTGAAATAATCTAAATCTAACATCAAGATAGATAAACTCGTTGCCTGCCTCTTTGCACGCATAAGCTCCCTTTCCATCACCTCTTCAAAGTATCTCTGATTATAAAGACCGGTTAAAGGGTCTTTTAATGAGAATTCCCTAAGTTTCATATTTGTCCTGATAAGTTTTCTCTGTATCTTCTTCTGCATGAGGCAGGAGGCGAAAATCTCTGCTGCCAATTTAAGGGTAGCAATATCTGTGGGAGACCATTCCTTAGGTTTCCTTACCGCATCGAATCCTAAAAATCCAATCACCTCTCCTTCATAAACCATAGGGACACAAATTAAGGATAAAACCTTATGAGCAGTCAAAAGCTTTCTTAAGGGTTCTGCTTCTTTGGGAAGGAGATTACGATGAGCAACATAGACTACTTCTTTATTTCTTATCTTCTGGGCAAACCATGCAAAATCCTTGGCCTTAACTTCCTTAAGTTCATCGATTGATGGCTTTATCCCTTTTGCACACCACTCATGGGTATTGCGTGCTTTACTCCCATGGTTATAAACCATAAAAATATAACTCCTATCTACACCGCAAAACTCCCCAATTTCCCTCAATGCCTCATTTATCGTATTATCTATTTGCTCATAAGAAAGATTGATAAACCTACTGGCTAAACGACTCACCAGTTCTTCAAATTGAATTCGCTTATGGAGTTGTTCGCTTAAATTCCTGTGGTTCTCTTCAATGCCGATAAAGTTAGCGATCAGTTTCATCATCTGGATATCCTCAGGGCTTAAATCTACATCCTTTTTATATACCACGCATAATGAGCCATTTATCTTTCCTCCATAATATACAGGTACACCTACATAGGTCTTAAGACCATAGATTTTTACATTAGGATCGGTTTTATAATAAGGAGTACGGGATAAATTTTTTACGATTAAAGCTTCATCGATACCTGTTTTCTTAATCACATCATAACAGAGATGTCCTTTAGCTTTATCTATATTTTTAAAGCGGGGAGGCAATTTCCAGCCACTAATAGTAGAAAGCATTTCGCCTTCTAAACGATTATACATACAGGCATCCGCTCTTAAGATCTCTCCGCACAGACTTACTAACAAAGAGATATTTTTTTTAAAATCATCATCTAATTCTAAAATGACAGAAAGCAATCTTTGAAAATGGGCTTGAAAATTAGAAGGGTTTAAGTTTTTAGAGGGGCACATTTTTTGTAAAAAAAGTATAATCTATAAAAGGGAGAATGTCAAGGGAGGCAATTTAGATATTAATGTAGGTCTTTGTAATATATAAACTTATGATAAAAAATTTAATAAAAACTTAACTGCTTGATGCGTTTAAGCATATTGGGATGGGTACTTAAGAGCTCTAAGAGCCTATCCGCAAAACCCAATTTTATGCGTTTATTCTGAAGAGCCTCTAATTCATAAGGGTCTATAGTTCCGCTTCTATCCAAATCCAGTTGACTTAACTCTTTTATCTCATTTAAAGCCCGCGTAGGGTCATTTAAAAAGAATGCTTTTATCCCCTCTACCTGACGAAAATCTTCGCGGTCTAAACGCGCAGAGCCATAGACCAGTTTATATAAAGCAGAGGCTAAAAAACTGGGCTTATTCCCCAAAAGTACTGAGCCTCTATCCGCAAAATATTCCCGGATGCGCGATGCATAGAGCACCAAAAGATTGGTAATAAAGTAAAACAAAAATGCTACCAGACCAATTAAAGCAGTGCTGGGACCTCTTTCATCTCTTCTGCGTCCACCTCCGAACCACATCAGATGCCAAGCTAA